>Ga0181401_1000251_pt1 | contig 22136 bp, 25 predicted proteins | sample 24SPOviralmetaG_FD_130130 | JGI IMG/M metagenome (GOLD analysis project Ga0181401, IMG submission 130130) | Marine viral communities from the oligotrophic San Pedro Time Series (SPOT) site, San Pedro Channel, CA, USA - 24 SPOT_SRF_2011-07-20 | ecosystem: Environmental > Aquatic > Marine > Strait...
GTTTCGTCCTCCCACGCTGGTAATGTAGTAGCAGAAGAAACTTTAAGGACTTGACCTGCTGAACCTATATTTATTTTTGTTAAAGTATTAGCAACATTACAGAACAACATATCGCCACTATTATATCCACTTTGACCCGTCCCACCCAGATTTTCTGGGACTGCTGTTAATTCAAAGGTATTTCCACCAGTTAAAACAATTGGACTTGTTGCTCCATACATAGTCCTCCATTCTGGTAGTGTCCCTACACCATTCATCCTCAAAATATCACCAGCATTTCCGTGTGCTAATTTATTTAAAACATTATCAGCCGAAGCATAAAGTAAATCTCCTTCTACCACACTTGAAAATCCCAACCCTCCTTTTGATAGAGGAACAACTCCCAATTGGAACTCAGTTCCCGATAGGGATAATGGAGTTTGAGCGGAATATTGAGTATTGTGATCATCAGCGTATTCCAAAGCAGTTCCTCCACTATTTACCTTAATAATTTTACCAGCTGTTCCCATTGATGATAAACCTTTTAATGCTATATTATCCCCTGTGCGTTCTAGTGGTAACGCAACACTGATATTTTCAGCATTATCGTCAGCATATTCTAGAGCAGTCCCACCCGAATTAACTTTAATAATTTTACCAGCTCCTCCCATTGTGGATAAACCTTTTAATGTTAAATTATTGCTATTTACTTCTAATGGTGAAGATACACTTTGTATAAGTCCTGTATTATCGGTTGTTAATGCGAGTGTTCCATTAGTGGAAGGTAATGTTATAGTAGCAGAAGAAGCGAGACCCGCTGGTGCTTTTAGATTAATTTGATTTGTTCCATTTACAGCATCTTCACGAAAAGCAACATTACCACCATTATTTATTCGTAAATTATTTTGACTTAAAACAATTCTTTCATTATCACTTTCTCCAAACTCAAATGAAGAGGCGTTAAATTGCCCTGTCGGTGTGTATTTATATATTTGTGTGCCGTCTTTTTCTCTAAAAACAAAATTATTATTAGTTTGATCGTGTTTTAATTCAAAACCCAGTGCTGATATAGGCTCACAATCAAACCTTATATAACTATCTGGAGGTATGGATACAATATCAGTTATATCTGCTGGTTGTAAATAAGCAGAAGCAATCCTCTTCCAATTTTGGTCTTCCCATATTAAAGCATTATTAGAAGGATTGATTTGTAATATTTTATTAGCACCACCAAAACCAGTTATACCTTTCAGTGCTATATCTACGGGCTGATTTGCTGAAGATTGGGATACTTCTATTGGTAATGTCCCTTGAAAAACATCAATGGTATTTACATATACATTCGTATCGCAGGAATTATCATTTGTTAGATTTCTCATTATATTATAATAGAATATTTTATTTTTGGCTTTTCAAAGATATTAATGAATTATATATTAACTTCAAAAATCCAATTTTGATTATTTAATATCTTTTTTATTTTGTTTTTTATATAGGTCTTTAACAAATTGATTATATTTTTTTTCACTTGGTAATTTTCGCCTTTCTACACTAGGTTTAGTTCTTTCAATTCTTTTTTTTTCTTCTTCAAGATCAATTAAATTGTTTGGAAATGGAGATTTTTCCATTTTACATAAAATGATTTTATTCGTTTTCATTTGCGAATTATACATATAACTATTAATAATATTTTATTTTATAATATTATAATATATAAAATGTCTTCAAAAGATAAAAAACGAAAATCAGTTGAACGGACTAAACCTAATAAATCTAAAAAAAATGAACCACAGCCTGAAATAATACAGGTAAAACAACCATTATCTAGAGGAAATCAAAATGCTAATTCTAATAAAAATACTCAAGTAGTTCAAATAGTATTTCCACCCGATACAGAAATAAGAAAAGTAAGGAAAAAGAAAAAAGGTAAATCTTCAGCAACGAAAAAAAAGGAAAAAGAAAGAGAAGAATTGTTAAATCAATTAAAATCCAAATTAGAAGAATATGACACAATACAACAAGAGGCACAAAAAAGAAATATTAAAATACCTAGTGAATTAGGAATTAACATAATTAATGAGGGAGATTTAAGAACAAATGAAGATATAGAAAATTATATTAATGATGTAGTTAATAAAATAGCAAAATTAAAGGAATTATTAGAACAATCACAAACCCCTTCTATGGGATTACGAATGGGATTACCAATGAGGATGGGGGCTGGAATACAACAATTACCTTCTTTACCACCTCAAATAAATATGAATATACCAACACAACCACAAAATAATATTTTACCAAGTCCTCCAGCTGGTAGTCCTCCAGATAAAACAAAAGAACAATTAGATAAAATAGCCAAGGATATACAGAAAAAATTAGATGATAAAGGGGTAGATGTTCCAGGTTCTTCACCATTTAGCCCTTCTTCTCCTTCTGTTGTTCCAGGTTCTCAAGAACCTATAAAAGAAGGTCAATTAACAGAACAAGAGATTAAAGTTGGTGATAAATATGTAAAAGTTCTAGCTCCTCCAGGATGGGAGATGTTTCAAAAACAATTTGAAAGATATTTAAATAATGTTGCTTATGAAACAGGACAGAATGAGATTTTACCAGGTATCTTTCATATTCCATTAGATAAAGAAAATATGCTTATTAATGATCGGGATAAGTTACAAAAAGATTATCAGGTATGGTTAAATGGATTAGAAAGAAATCAAAGTGCTTATATAATTCAAAATAAAGATTTATTGGGGTCAATTCATAAACTTATGATTAGTAACTTAACAATGTTACCTCAAGAAGCAGTAAAACCCGTATTTAAACAGCAAAATATACCTTTTGAAGAAATTACAGGTGGTAACGAAGTCCCTAAACTAGAACAAAGAATACAAAGTGGAGGAGCAAGACCTTTTAAAAAAAAAGAAGATAATGATGAATATGAAAAATATAATCAAAAATATGCGGATATAACAAATAAATTAATGAAAGTAAAACAAGAAATCCAAAAATTAGAAGGTAAAACTCCATCAACTGCTAAATTAAATCAATTGAATGAAGAAGTAAATCAATTAGATACTGAACTAGGTAATTTATATGATAGCTTACCAACTAATGTTAAAATAGGTGTAATTGGAGAAAACGATAAAGCACATCAACGATTTAACGATCAAAGAAAAGCGATTGCTAATCTACAATCTCCTACATCAGGTAGCGAATTATCACCACCTCAGCCAAGTGTTACACCCAAACAAAGTAATGAAAAAGCATTAGAAATACTACAACAATATTCTAGTGACCCGACTTCACGAATGACACCAAAAATTAAGGTGGCTGTTATTCAAGTATTAGGTAATAAGTTTATGGACGATATAGAAAAATTAAAACCAGCAGAGAGAAAACAAAGAATAGAAAGAGAGATTATGCCTATGTTAAGAGGAAGAGAGAACGAAGGTGGAGGTGGTTTTGTATTTTAGAAATATATAAATCACATTTTTTTATTTTATAGTATTATAAATGAAAGAAACTATTAATAATACTATAAATTATGTTTTAGATAATTTAATATATCCCGTATATAATTTTATATTTTATCGTAAGTATTTTTATTAATAAAATAAATTATAATAATATAATGGAAAACATTAGTGCTAATAAATTAAAAAAAGGATTATCAAAAATTAAGAAAGATATTAATAGTAAAGTTGGAGCAGTATGGAAATTAAATAAACCACAAGTAATATCAAAAATTAAAAGTTTAAATTATAAATATGACGAAAAAAAAAATGAATTAACAACAGATAGTATGATTAGAAAACCTAGAAGAATACAATTATAATGGCTCATAATCCATACCATTTGATTTAACTTGGATGAGAGAACTTTTATTTAATAATCTTTTTAATAATATCTTACTCAACTCCTTTTCAACATAGTAATAAAATGTATAAGTCTTTATATCTTTAGGATTATCAACTTTTTTTTTCTCTTCATCTTCGTTTATATATTCTAAGTTTATTACTTGATTTTTAATCTTATCCAATACCCACATTAATTTAAAAGGATTTATTTTGGAAGATTTTAAAAAATCCATAAAATTATCCATTTTATATTTTTCTGCTCGTTCTTTAATCAATTTTACTAATAATGTAGTATTCTTACCGAAGGCTTCGTGAGCGAAAGTGATAGCATACATAAAAAATATATCACTTAATTTAAAGTTTTGTTTTCCTTTCCATTCATTAAATAAATATTTTATATACTTTTCCTCGCTAAAACTTCCTTTTAGATTTTTTTGAAAAAAGGGATCAATAGATTTTTCATAATCTTCCAATACATCTGTTTTAAACTCTTCTATTGATTTATCTTTTAATACTTGTTTCATTATTTCTTGTATTGTATAATCAGGATTACTTAATCGTAAATCTAATAATATGTAACTCCATAAAGCACATAAACCACCTTGTTCTTTTGAAAATTGATTAAAGGCTTCTATTTCAACTTTTCTACTTATTTTTTGAAATGGTGTGTTTTTCCCATAGGCATCTATAGATTGAACCCCCTGCTTATAAGGGCAACTTTCTGCGGGATTTATATAGGTAAAACCCCATTCTTTAAATAATTCTGGTAATTTTTCATTAATTAAATATTTTAAACCTTGAACCGCTTTTTCATTTCCCATATAGAACTTGTCCCCGTGTGGTTCTAAATGTTCCGCTGTATTATTTTGTAAATCTAGTATAATCATATTTAAATGTGCGAAATTATCTTTATTGCTACTTTTATATGCCCCAAATGAAAATGGTAACGGGATAAACCTTTTTTTACATTCTCTTATTTTTTTTATTGTTTTTTTTAAATCTTCTGGTGAAGCAGGTTCAGTGTTTCTTTTATCTCCGCCCCAAGCCAATAGCATCTTAGGTTTTTTAAGTTCTGTATTCTTTGCTTTAATCATTAATATAGCATCTTCTCCATCTATATTTTTAACAATAGGGATACAATCGTTAGAATGTTTGTCTAATATATATTCATATAGGATTAGCTGATTAGATTGATTAGCTACCCAACTTTCATTTCCTGTTGCTTTATACTTTTCAATTTGTTCTGGTGTTAAACTATCTACAATATCTTTTATCTTTGGTTTTTCTTTTGGTTTTTCTTTTGGTTCTGGTTTAGGTTCTTCTTTTGTTTTTGGTTTCTTTTTAGGAATTAATGTTATATCTAATCCTAATTCATTTACTAGTTCCATTAATTCTTTTTTTTTCAATCTAGAAAAAGGAGGACAATTCTTCTTCTTATATTGGCGGATAATATCCTTGAGTTGTAAGGTAGTTAAGTTTTCCATTATTATATTATAATGTAATATTTTTTTTGTCTTTTTAAAGATGATATAAAATTATATATTTGCTGTAAAAAGACAATTTAATAAATTATTAATTAATAATTTAAATTAATTAAAAATTAATTTCTTGTATTATAATATAAGAATGCCGAAAAAGAAAACAAACAAAGAATTGTTATTAGATTTTATTGATAGTGTTAAAGATAAAGTTTCACCTCAAACACAAAAAACTTATTTACAAATATCAAATACTTTACCTTTTAATGTATTAACTTCTCAGCCAACCATTATAAAAAAATTAAATGAATTATATAAAAATCCAAATACAAAAGCTTTATATCTAAATATGATTATATTAGTTAGAAGACATAATAAAGACGAAACAGATAAATTAATTAAGTTTAGAAATAGTTTAAGAGAAGAGATAGTAACATTAAGAAAAGAAAAAATGAGTGAAACCAAAAATGAATTACCTAGTTATAATGAATTATTAGGAAAATTAAATGAAATGAAAGGAATTAATTATATAATCAATTATCTATTTGTTAAACACGGAGTAAGGAATAAAGATGTTAATTTAATGTTCGTATCAAAAATACCAAAAGATAAACAAGATGAAAATTATTTAACACATAGTAAGAGCAAAGCCATATTAGATATAAACGATTATAAGACAGATAAAACATTTGGAAGTAAATCTATTATAATTACAGATAAGAGATTTTTACAAGAATTAAAAGATCTAAAATTAAAAGATGGAGAATATTTGATTAGTAAAAAGAATGGTGATAAATTAAAAATAAGTTCTTTTAATGAAAGAATATTAAATATGAGTATTGATAAATTAGGAGAAGCAAAAATCTTTAAAGTATTAATAGCGGAATTATTAGATAAAAAAGATTTTAAAAAGATTGAAGAATTAGTATCTAGTAGAGGAACAAGTATTTCAACCATAATGAAGTCATATAATATATATAATAATGGAGATGAAGAAAAAAAAAATACAATATTAAAAGAAGAAGTAAAAGAAAATATAGAGGATTAATTTAGTATTAATATAAAATTAAAATGTTATTATATTATATATGGCGACATACAAAGATTATCAACCGACAACACACGATGATTTTTTCACACAAGAAGAAACCTTTAAACAAATAGCTCCTTTTGTTCCAAAAGAAAAAAAAATATATATGCCTTTTTATTCTCCTTATTCTAAGTGTAATGAATTATTAGGAAAATATATTGATAATGAGATTATTTATGAAGATAAAGATTTTTTCAGTTATAAAATAACAGATGGCATAATATGTGATAATCCTCCATTCAGTATTAAACAAAAAATATTAAAGAAATTATATGAAGACGATGTTCCATTTATGTTAATACTTCCAATCAGTTCAATATGTTACAAATATTTTAGAATATTTAATAAAACAAATATACAAATAATAATATTAAATGGACGACCTAAATATAATAAATGTAATGATAAAGGAGAAATAGATAACGGAAAAGCCTCTCCTTCTTTTGATAGTTGTGTATTTTGTTATAAAATAGGTCTAGAACACGATATAATGTTCGCATAACAGCATTAAAACGGCTTAATTAACCATATATTTAAGCATTATAACCATATAATTTAAATTATATCTGTTCTATAAACGGAAATAGCAGTATAATTACCAGTTTTATGCCGATTTAATTCTTTTTTTTGTCTTTTTAAAGATTATATTTAATTATATATTATCTTTAAAAATCCAGGATTACTGAAATGATACAATACAACTTTTACAAACTCTTGTAAATTGGTTTCTACATTTTTTACATTTATTATCCTTTCTATTCCTATGGCTACTACCACAACCTTCGCATATTTTATTTAATTTTGGAACAAACTTATTAACACAACTTTCACCAATAGATAAAACATAATCGCCATCAGTAATAAAACAATTGTTCTTAATCTTATGTCCGCAAATACAATAATCACTATGTTCTGGTAACTCTTCATCTCCATAATAAGTTCTAAAATATGTTAAATGATTTCCACATTCTCCTCCCATATAATACCAGTTTTTTTTTAAATCTTTATAACTTAAATTAAGTCTATCTAATCCTGTTATAAATCTTTTACTTAATTTTTCGTTTAGTTTATATTCCATATATAATATATAATAAGATTTTATTTTTTATTTATTAACCAAATATTCTTCCCTTAGCATAAGCACCCAATCCTACAAGTCCGCCTATTATAGCACCTATCGTTCCAGTTTCAGCAGAAGCCACTCCCAAACCAGCTAATCCACCTTCTTCACCTCCAGTCACCGCTCCTGCTGTAAATGCTCCCAATGCTCCAGCAACAAAACCAGCACTAGCTCCTCCTCCTGCCGAAGCGGTTACTCCAGCAACATCATCACCAGCACCAACTGATTTTAATCCTTTATAAATCCCTTCCGTAGCATATTTTTGCGTAACATATCCACTAGCTCCCGCAACCATTTCAGGTAAGAAAGGAGTTCCTGTAACTACAGAAGCTAAACCTCCAGCAATTCCTCCCGTTTCCGCTGTCGTAGCTAAATCTCCCTGCTTTCCTACAGCAGGAGTAACATATTTTTTCATAATTTCTTTCGCACCTTCGCCCGTTAAATATCCTAATATTAAATTATTAGGATGTATTCCCTTCATTACCTCACTAGCATAACTAGCTCCACCTGCTCTTATACCAGCATTATCTAAATCATTTAGTTCTGTTTCCATTCTTTTCTGTGTTTTACTATGGTCTTCCAATTCTAATTGTCTTTCTCCTGCGTCTTTATTTTTAAAATTATCTAGTTCTTCTTCTTCGCTATATGTTTGTAATTCATCAGGATTATAACCAACTTTTTCTGCTTCTGTTAATTTACCCCCAGATTTTTCCCATAATGTTTTTTTATGATTACTAGGTTCAATATTATTTTGATTAACATATTCTGTGAATGAACCTGAAGAAGGTTCTATACCTTGATTATTAATTTGTGAGGTATCTTCCATTATTTCATTTTCTAATCTTTTAGTTTGACTTTTTAATGCTCTGCTTTTATTGGTTGGTCTTTCTAATGGTGGATTTGTTTTATTTCTTAATCCCTTAATATCCGCCCTTATTTTTGGTGGTAATGTTCTGGTTTTACCAACCCCTACTTTAGCTTCTAATGCTCTTATTTGATTTCCTAATGTATCTATTTCGGGAGCAAACTTATAACCTCCTCTAGAACTACGATTATCTAAATAAGGTCTTGACTTTTCTAATGCCTGAGTTTGTTTTCTTATGTTTTGTGGTCTTCTTTCATTTAGATTAAGGGGTGCTTCTTCGGTTATTGGTGTTCCGTCTTGATTATAATTTGATAAAAATCTTTCCGCATCTTCAAATGTGTTTATTTCTTCATATTGACTTTTTGATAAAGGCTTATTTGGTAAATGTTCTTTCGGTAATGCTTTTGCTCTATTATCCAAACTATTTTGATAACGGGTTTGATTTCTATTTATTAATGTGTCGGGTTCTTCGTCTAATAATCCACCAGTAAAATCATCACCTCTAAATCCCATTTGGTCGCCTCTTATTTGTTGTCTTGTTCTTTCTTTTGCTTCCATTCTATCTCCCAATGTTAATTGATTTTCTAAAGACTTGGCTTGTAATTTATCACCAATTTCCTTACCTCTTGCTTCATATTCTGCTTCTGTTAAAAACTGGTCTGGTTCTAATCCACCTTTAACTCTTATTCTTTTATTCTTTCTAAGCATTTCATCAAATGTTCTTAATTCCCCGTGTCTCACAGCGTGATTTGCTAAATCACTTATCTTGTTATGTAAAAATCCGTCTTCCATACTCCCAGATCTTCCTTCATTACTTGTAAAGTTTTCTAGTTTATGAGATTGATACGGGTTCATTGCTTTTATTTTTCCTCCTCTTGTTTCAACGATTTTAACTTTTGTGTTATTTTTACCATCTACCATAATACTTTGAATAGATGCTATATCATCATTTGTTTTAACTATATCGTGATTTATACCTTCCTTAAAAACATCAGGTCTATTAACAATATTTCTACCTATAAATGGATTAAACGATTTTGAACTTACTCCAAACTCATTCCCCATAGCCCAGGATTTATTTCCGCCTAAAGAATAACCAGCAGTAGAAACATTTTCTAAACCATATTTTCCAATAGCATTCCTCATTTGTTCTCTTGCTTCTGTAAAATGATTATGTGACCCTTCACTACCCATAACAATACGAGCATCTGCTTCTAAATCATTAAGGTTAGTTTTATCTGTCCCACGAAACGCTACAACTGCTTTCCCTGTTTTTTCATTGAAAGCTACAATACCTTTATCATTTGATAATCCTTCATCAATATTCCAATCGTCAATGCCTTCTTGTTTGAGATAATTTTGAGCATCCATTCCCCCAGCACGATAAAACTTGTTACTTGCTCTTACTAATTTAGCATTTAATATTTCTTCAGGATTTACCTCTGTATGTGTTATTTTTGTTCCTTTGGTTAATGAATATTGATTGACTAATTTAGCCAAGGAGTTTTGAACATCTTTTTTAATTTCTTTTTCCTCCTTTTTCCTCTCTTTTTTTTCTTTTTTAGTTTCAGGTTTATCAGTCTTTTTTTCTTCACTTTTTTTTAATAGATCTAATAAATATTTTATATATTCTACCTCTTCCCCGTATTGTTGTTGTTGGTTCGGTGTAAATGATTTTTCTAGATTGTTTAATAAATTATTCTCATATTCAATAAACTCTGCGTCACTCGCCATTTATATATTATTATATAATATATTTTTTTATAATTATAATGTTGTATAATAATATATAAATAATGGATAATCAAATAATTCAACCACTAAGACAATATGTCCTCCATATAAGGTCAAAGGACGCAGAACGAGAAGGAAAATCAAACTCACATTTATTTATTGATTTAGCAGAGCCTATCAACCTCAATCCAAACACAGAGGAAATACACCAAATCATATTAAGTGCTGAAATCCCTTATAGCTGGTATTTAGTTTCAGCTGATGCTAAAAATAATACAATTGTTTATAATACTAATCAAACTTATACATTGCCCTCAAAAAATTATGATGTAAATGAATTAATAAAAGTATTAACTAATGATGGTTCATTTCCTTTTAATGCTACCTATGATAAATATACTATGAAAATAACATTAACTAACTCTTCAGGATCTTCAGTAACTATTAACTGGGCTAGTTCTACCGCTTCAAAAGTGCTTGGTTGGGATAGTGACGCAGGAGATGATGTGGTTTTATCAGGTGCTACAACAACCTCTGTTAATGTTGTTGATTTGGCTACAATACATTCTTTATTTATAAAATCTAATGTATCTTCTAATATGGTTTTTTCTACTAGAGCAGGTTTCAGTCAAACAATTCAAAAAGTTTCAGTAGATGTTAATAGTGGTTATATTATATATTTAAATCAAAACGATAGCAGACAACACACGATATTACATAGTAGTATAGATGCTTTAGATCTAAGAATTACAGACCAAAATAATAATTTAGTTAATTTCAATAATATAAATTATGAGGTTACCATAGGTTTTTTTGTTTATCCTAAAGATAAAAGCGGTTATAATCAAAAACAAATTAGACCAAGTAGAACCCGAGGTATAGGGGGAACTCCTGAAGTTAGAAATAGACCTTTTACACCCTCAAATATAATAAGAACAAATCAAGATATAGATGTAGTTGAAAACGAAGAAACAGATCTAGAACATAAAAATAAAAGAAAAATAATTGACGCAGTTTTAGAAAGAATGGGTAAAACATAATTATTTTATTTAAGATAAATATTTTTTTATGGTTTATAGCATAATTTTTATATGTTATAAAACATTAATTCAAAATTATTTTCTAAATATATAATATAGAATGAGTGATACAGAAAGTAGTAGTGATGAAAGCATTGAGCCACAATCTCCAAAACAGACCAAAGTCAATGTATTAAGTGAAGAAGAATTATATGATTATGTTGTAAAAAATGACGAAAAACTTAAGAAAGTTAAGAAAGTTAAAAAATCAAAACCAATTGATATTCCTGATAGGGATAAAGGTAATGTTATTACTCTTAATGAAGAAACAATAAAAGAAGTAAAAAAACCAAAGAAACCAAAAGGACGACCAAAGAAACCAATTGAAGAGAAGTTAGCAAAACAAGTTATTACAAAAGAAAAAATAATATATATGGTTCAAAATGATAAAGGAGAATATGAAAAAGCGAAAAATCCTAAGATAACAGCTAGAGAATTAAAGAAAATGGAGTTACAAAAAGAGAAAGAAAGAAAAGAAATTGAATTAGGGAAAACATTACAAACGAGAAAAAATGGTAAAGTTGATAATCGCTCTGCTAAACAGAGAACACCCGCACAAATAGAAGCTACAAAAAGACTAGTAGAAGCTAATAAGAAAAGAAGAGAAGAAAAGAGCAAATATAAAAAAGAAGAAAGCAAACAAGTTATTAAGGAAAGTGTAAGAGAAGTAGTAAATGAACCCTTTTATCAACCGAAACCAGTTCAACCTCCTGATCCTTATGCTAACTTCATTTTTTAGATTTTGTCTTTTCAAAGGATATTTTAAATTATATATTTGCTTCAAAAAGACACTTTCTCTAACTAAAAAAAAATATCTTCAAAAAGACACTTTCTCTAACTATAATAAAGTTTCTAGTTTATAATAATATTTTATACATTCTTTACTCATTTGTAATCTATCTATTTGATTATTTATTTTAATTTTAATTTCTGCGTCAAGAGGAACAACTTTTTTTAATTTGTCGTGTAATTGTAAAATCTTTGATTTTATTATAATCACATTTTCCGTCGCTTTCATTATCTCTTCTTCAGTAAAAGACCAATATTGTCCCCAACTCAATTTAATATTGTTATTATCTTTCATTTATATATTATTGAAAGATAATAAAAATAATTATACCAATTTTATCATTTTTTTTAATTTGTTATTTTCTTTAATTAATTTTTTTCTACTAGCTCGTAGGAAATCATTATTTTCTCTTTCATTTTCTAATTCATTTTCTAAATGTTGGTTTTTAGATTGTTCTCCCATATTTTTCAATATGTTACATAATTTCAAATATGTGTTTTCATTAGAAAAATTATCTTTTTCTTCATATAGAATATCAAATAAATCAGCCATTAACTCCATATAAGTCATTATATATTTACAACAAAAAAAAAACAATAATAAAACTTAATTAATTTTCTAATTTATTTAATTTCATATTCTTTATTAAGTCTTTCATTAATGCTTTATTATGAAAATTATTGAATGCTTTTCTAAGAGGTTTAGATTTATCTATTCTATGTAAGAATAAACCTTTATGATATTTATGAGTTTCGCAATTTATATCTATTTCATAACTTGTAATAGATTTTCTTTCTTTGCCCTTACCTTCTTTGAATTGGATTGCTTTATAAGGACTAACATAGGGGTCTTTTTTAATATCACCACATAAGCTATCCATAGCAGTTTTTATAATAACTCCTAATTTATATTTATTTTCAAAATCTAATTTATCTTTCTTACCTTGAAATCTAAATAATTTTAAATATTCTTCTTTATATTTATCTGCTTCTTTTTTTTCTAATGCTTTCTTTGGTTTTAAACTACCTTCTTCCATTTCAACTAATTTACATAATTCTTTTATCCAGTTAATTTTATTAGTTTCTCCTAATGTAACATTAGCACAAAAATCTTTATCTTTGTATTCTTTTTTCAATTCTTTTAAGGTGGTGTCTTTCAAATATAAATTACAATAATTTAAATGTTGCTGTAATTTTTCAGGTTTTACAAATATATCCATATAATTATCATATTTTTCTATACTTGGTAATTTAAGTATTTCATTTATTCTAGAATAATATTCCTCTTCTTTATTTTCTTGAAAATGTTTTTCTAATTCTGTTTTTGTTAAATCATTTAATTCCTTTGATAATACTTTATTTCTATCTAAACTCATTTTCATTTTGCTTGTTATATCATAACCTATTCTTCTCAAACCATTAGTAAAATGAAAGAACTTGTTAGAACAATCAGCGTCTAAATTATATAAATAGAAACCTATTAAGTAATTGTAAAAACTTTGTCTTTCCAATTCTATTGCTTCCATTTCTTCTCTTTCTATTTGCTGTTTAAAATATGAGTTAATGTATGTATCTAAATATTTAACTTTATCCACTACTTCTCCTGTATTATTAAACTCAAAGTCTTTTAATATTTCTTTTTTATCCATAAAATAATAATATAAATGTTCTTGGTTTCTACACCTTGCTATCTGTTGTAACATACTTTTGGCTGGTATAGTATGACCTTTAAAAAGACAGAATACTTTTCTTTTCATTTGACTATCCAAACCATATACGATTTTAGGACTGAATATAACTTGGTTTATTTTATCTAAATCGCATTCTTCATTTTCACCATATAATCTATCAATAACAACACAATTTTTGTGTTTTTCTGGATTTTCTTTTTGTAATTTATTGCGAAGATTTCTAGCTTCTGTAGCACTATCACAACATACTAAATATTTATCTAGATTTTTAAGTTCATTTACCAGATTATCATAACTAAATAATTCTGTTGCTTGAACTCCTTGATAATGATTATGTGTATTTTGGATATATTCACAATTTATATTTGGTGATTGACTAATAAAATCTTTTACTTCTTCTGGTAATAATCCATTTATGTATTTTTCAGGATTTAACCAATATAAACATAAATCGCTAATATCAGCGTCTGTTCCTATGAATTGCTTACATTCCCTTAATATTCTACATAATATTTTATATACTGATTTTCTCTTTGACGCTAATGTTGAAGAACTCATTAAATATTCAAATACACTATTAAGCTCGTCTATATATACAACATAATTACCGAAATCATAACCCGCTATTTTTTCCAAACTATCTATTTGAATTATTAAATTATCACCTTCAAAAAGACCTAACCATTCATTTCTATGTTCGCTATATAAAATATAATTGTCTTGTTCTGCTAATTCAGGATATGTTTCAGTATAAAAACTTCCAAAAACCCTTTGGTGTTCTTGAGCGAGTGTTACTCTAGAAGTAATACTCAATAATTGTAGGTCATAATCGTGTATATATTTATTTACAGCATAAGTCTTTCCTGTTGCTGTTCCTGATTTAATAATATAATTATCCTCTAAATTAAAATCTACCACTTCACTTAATCCTTTTTTCCCTTCACTATTTACAACTAAATCTGGTTTAATTTTATTTTGAATAATATCTTTATATTTAATGTAATTTAAATAATGTAATTTACCAACTTTTTTTAATACATATTCAACACAATTTATGGTTTCGTCAGCACTATTCCACATATTCATATTATTAGCGTAATTATAACCAGAATGTTTTTTACTTATATTATCCCATTCAGTTTGTCTATTAATTTTTTTATAAAATGAAGTTAATTTTAAATATTCCAGAGGGTCTTGAAAAAATGTAGGTGGTAATAAACTCTCAATTTTTTCTAATAATTTATCGTCAATATAATAACTATATAAATTAGGATTTAATTTGAGATTTTGATATTTTTTCATATTACTTTTATCTTTTCTATTTTTTGAAACTGCTGTTTTTTCATATACTTTATTAATAAAATCACTATGTTCGGCTATTTCAATAATTTCAATATCAGTAAAAGGTTTATATTCTTTTATATTACCTTCCATATCTCTTATTCTAGAATAAGCACCAACGATTAAGCCTCCTTCGCCTCTAATATCAACTTCTAATGTTTTAGAAGCAGTAGAAGGAAAAGCACCAGCATTTTCAGTTTTAAAATAAATGTGGAAACCTCCACTTTGAGTTTTTACTGAATAAGTATTTATTTTTTTAATTATATTTTCAATTGAAATTAAATAATTTTCATTTGGTTCTAAATTATATTTCTCATTATAATATTTTATAAATGGGTGGTTATTTTTTTGTTCTATCCATATACCTTTCATACAATCCAAATCTAATACAACCAAATTATTTATAGAACCAGTCAATAAAGAATATCCTGTATTTTTTTTCATTTTTTCTGCTGGTAAATATTTATATTTTTGATATTGTCCGTCTTTCCATTCATATTGTTTTGGTCTTTTAAAAGTCAATCCATTAAAGCAAACATTATTATATCCTTCTTTTTTATCTTCTTTATTCATTAATCTTTTCGGTGGAATATCTGGTAATTTTTGTAATTTAAAATGTTTTTCTGTTTTGATTTCTGTTGGAACTATTAGAGGGACTTTATATAATCCTTCTCTAATTGTTTGTGAGTTAGACATATAATTATATGCTACAAAATTATTTGCGGTTTGAGATTTTTGAGTTTTTGAGTTATTCATTTTTATATATTATAGTTAGAGAAAATAATTTGAAAAAAATCGCATTATAATTTTCAATTAATTATAAATTAATTCAAAAAATTAAATATCCTTAATATTTTTGATTAGAGATTTCAAAAAATAAATTATCCTTAATATTTTTGATTAGAGATTTGAAAAAAAATAACTAATATATTAAAAATTAATGATCCTTAATATTTTAGTTTTTCCTAAATATAAATATTTTTGATTAGAGATTTGAAATTATTTCGGGGTTTTCATTTTCTAGTATTTCTAAATCATTTAAAAAACCTAATAATGGTAAGGCTTTTTTTATTATACTTTTATTTTTCATAAACATTTCAACCTGTTCGGGTTTAACTACTATCTTATATTTGTCTTTCCAATATTTATAAAACTTTTGTTCTCTATCATATTTTTTTCTACATTCTTTTTTTTCTTCTAAAGTTTCCCAATCGTATTTTTTTATCGGCATTATATAATATTAACATAGATAAAAAAATAACAAAATTATCGCAATTTATTCTTAATTATGTATTAATTTATTTTTGTCTTTTTACAGATAATATATAATTTTATAATTCCTTTAAAAATCCACTTTTTAAATCATATCTATAAAAGTCAATTTTAATGTTACTTCAAATGGTATTAAGGGAGGATTAAGTAAAGATATATTATTAGCAGGTTTAAGGGTAGGTATAGAAGCAGGGGTAGCAGGGTCGTCACTCCAATATAATCTTTCTAAATGTAACTGAGAGGGTAACTGGTCGCATATAAAAGACAAACTATCATTTTGATTAAAACTGGCTGAGTTTGTAGATAAAGAACTATTAGTTCCTGATACAGCGTCTAAATTAGTTAAACACATAGTTCCTAGAATACTACCACCACCACCCGTTAAAGTGTCTTCTCCTTCTTGGAGAATATTTGATCTTATTACTAACTGGGGGATATTGTTTGGAACAATTCGTGTTGTCCCTGAAATATTAACACCTGTTAAGGTTTGTTGAGTTATTTGCGACCAGCCACTAATAACTTCTACTAAACAACGCCCATTATTAATTAGATCTTGACTTATTAAATATTTAAATCCTGATTTGTCTGTGTCCTGAGTTATTCTAGGATTATTACCACAATTATTTAATCTCAATATTTTCACATTCGCCATTTTATTATATTATATGATAATATATTTTTTTTAATTATTATACTATTAAATAATTAAAAAAAAATATTTGGGAGGAAGGATTAAAAGGATATATTTTATTTAATCTTTTAATGCGTAATCTAAATTAGTTTTATTATTAATTTTTTCTAATTCTCTTTCAATTATAGGTAACTTCTTAAGCTCTCTTTTCTCTTCTAAATAATCTTCTTTATTCATATTTAAAATTGTATCATAATACATTTTTTTAACTAAGATTTCACTCATAATTGATGGATATTGAGGGTAGTTCTTTTCTATTATAAAATTACATTCCCTAATTAGAGCCACTTTATCACAATCTTCAATATAATCATCTATTCCTGTATAATCAGGCTCTACATAATCTTTATAATCATCGTTAAGTTTTTTTCTGTAATCTATAGACTGATCTACAACTTCCGCATCTTGTAATTCTTCTTGTGAAAAAGGTTGATAGTTCTCTTTATTTTCAACTTCTTTTGTATTTTCTACAATTTCCATTATAATATATAACAACATTTTTTTTTTAAATTATTTTTAATTTTAATTTTAATTAAATTAGAAACTTCTCTCAATCATACCATTAGGGTTCATAATCCATACGCAATCGTATAAGGCGAATGTTGTTAAAGTGGAAGAACCTGGAACAGCAGTAAAGTTCATTTCAATTGTAGAAGGAGCAGAAGAACCAGCAGTATTTAAACCCAAATTGACTAATCCATCGTCACAAAATCTAGTTAAATTAATACACATAGAACCAGCTCCAACATTATCTCCAGCAGATACAGCACTTTTGAAACGAGTTAATGAAACAGCTGAACTCTTGGCGTGTATTTCTCCGTGAGGAGCTAAGGATTTACTTGCTTCCATATATGCTCTTGAAACATTAAGACCATTGTTAGCGTCAGCACCAAGATTTACATCAATAGCATCGCTCGGGTATTGTTGCCCTCCAATTCTGTATAAATATTCTGCTAGACCTGTAATATTAGTAGCAGTTAATGAGTTTTCGTTCTTAGCGTTTATATCAGCAGAAAGTCGTTTGAGTGAAACCATACTATTTAATGACTTAAATGAAGCATTAAGTTGAGCGGTTTGGCGAGAGGCAGTATTTTCTATAGTATTTGTAATTGTGGAGAAAGATTGAGCAACCCACGCAATAGGTTTTTCTGCTTTTTGTGCGTTATAACGACCCATAGCCTGTTCGTCAAGTATTTGATAGACTGGAGCATAGAAGCGACAATTAGATACCTTATATTCATCAGTATCAACTTCGGTAGCGTGAGGAGAGATAAATGCTTGAACTCCAGGTGCGAGAGTGATTTCAATGGTAAATTGAGGCATCCCTTGTGGGAGTGCTTTACCAAAATAGGAAGAAAGGAAACCTGATTTTAATTTTAAAGCAAAAGTTTGATGATCGGCAACCCCGCCGTGACCTCCAGCCTTTGCTAATGTTGCCCCTTTAGCTTTCCACTCTAAAGCAGGAGCTGAACCACCATTAACCCCTTGCTGATATGTAATATCTTCAACGCCACTATTCCAAACCTGGTCGTATAAATGGTATAAATTGTAATTATCTAAAGTTTCAACTTTGCCTGAAGAACCAGTTACAGAAATCTCTAATTTATCAATGATAGAAGCAACATTACCATCTAAATTACGAGCGTGGTCGTTGGCTGTAGTGGTATGTGTAGATTGAACTTGTAAGTAAAGATAGCCCTTTGTTGTATCAATAAATCCATCGGCTTGGACTGGAATTAAAATCTTATTATTGGAGTTACTAGCATATTCGCTTGAAGTAGCATCAAATCTGCTTAATCTTGTTCTAGAAGGGATAGCATTCGTTCCTGTGAAGCTATATCTCATTGACATCGGGAGTGAGTTCGTTGTATCAACATTCGCCATTTTTATATTATATTATAAGAAAATAATTTTCAAAATTAAATGTTATAACATTATATATATAATGAAAATTATTGATAATGAAAAATTAAACAAAATACCTTTAATATCTCAAAATGTGGATAATACTTCTAATGTAGCATATCAGGTTGCTAAGCCTTTAGAAGCTATGAACTCTTTTAGTTATATAGTGGGATCAGCGGGAAGTGGTAAATCATCATTATTTCTTGCTATGTTGTGTTCTAGACCTACCAAAAAAAAACCTAATGAACCCCGTTTCTTCTATAAGTATTTTGACAAAATCTATTTAATAAGTTCAAGTTTAGCGAGTTTGCCGCTTTCAAAACTTAATCTAAATGAGGATAGAGTATTTAATAAATATAGTGATGAACTAATGGAACATATTGTTGAAACTGAAAAAGAAGACGAAGAAAATAATAATTGTCTTTTGGTCCTTGACGATGTAATTAAGGACATCAAAAAATCAAACTTTATGTCTAAATGTATTCTAAATAGAAGACATATTTTAACTAATCCTGAAGGAGAGGGTTGCTCGGGTTGTTCTGTTTGGATTTTATCACAACGCTATAATGAATTACCATTAACATATAGAGTTAATGCCTCCTCTATCTATGTGTTTCGCACAGAGAACAAAAGAGAGCTAGATGCTATTAAGGAGGAATTAATGAGTGACCTGACTAAAGAGCAACAAAATGAAGTATTGAAAATTGCTTGGAAAGATAAATATAGTTTTCTATTAATATTAAATAACAAACCAACTAATGAGAGATATTATCAAAGATTTAATAAAATTGTTATTAATGATATTGAAGCAGATTAATATTCTTCCATTAATATATTAAACATTTCCTCATATTTTTCACTTGCTTCTAATGGAGTTTCAAAAACCCCTAAATGAGTTCTAATCCCGTTTATTCTTATTGTAGATTTATATTTTCCTGATTTACATTTAGCCACTCCTCTGTATCCTGTATTATTTATTTTATTAGTATTTCTATTATTTCCACTTCTATCTATAAATCTTAAATTGTCTTTATGGTTATTTTGTCTATCATTATCAATGTGGTCTATATGAGTATGATAATCTTTTTTTTTAATACAAAAAGTTTCAGCCACTAATCTATGAATAGTTAATGTTTTTTTGTTACCATATCCATAATATAAATCTACTAGTAAATAACCATTTCCATTATCTCTTGGTTTTAAAATCCTTCCTTTATTGTTTTTAACTAAACCTTCTTCGTTTATCCAATATCTATCATTATAAATATTGTTTAAATAATCTATCGTTCTCCACATTCTACTATATAATATAATTAGAGAAAATAATTTTTAATTAAACGAAAAAAAAAAATTATATATTTTTTGTCTTTTTACAGCAAATATATAATTTTAAATATCCTTTAAAAAGACAATTTTAAACAACGGGTCGGGCAACTACTTCATTACCTTGTCTTCCGTCCCCTGGTAACACTTCACGCTTACATTTGATACAGGGTGTTTCTATATCGCTACATCTACTATGAAAACAGGTAGATAATAAAGTCGCCATACCTCCTATACTAACTGATACTATTGCTACAACTTCCGCTCCAGTCATTTTACTTATTTGATTAGATATTTATTTTATTTACATTTCCATAAAAAATGGTAACTCCAATAATTCGCAGAATTGTCTTTATCCTTATAAGTCAATTCTCCTTTTTTATTTTTAATACCTTTAGCCCTCTTACAATAATTTTCCTGTCTTTTTTTATCTTTATGCTGAGTAAAATCTTCATATCTAGTATCTCCAAAATGAATTACACCACTTTTAGTTTTTACTTTGAACTTTTTATTCTTCCTATCACTTTTTACTGGTTTGTATAATTCCATATATATATATTAATATATTATTTAATTAAAATTGAGATATTCAATAAGTTTTTTTTTTTGATCTGTATTTAATTTCATATCTTCCATACTATCTTCAATACTAATATTAAAAGACATATTCCATAATATTACTTCTTCTAATTCCATTAGCCATTCTAATTCTAATTCTAAATCTTCTTTCATATATATTAATATATTATATTTTTTTTATGGTTTATATAATCCAAAAGTAATACCTTTTAAAAATCCTGAAAAGGCACTATCTCGGTATTTTTTATTAGTAATCAATTTATTTGCTATTTTTCCTTCTGCTGGTGCTAGGTTCTGTATTGGTTTTTTCTTACCATTTCCTCTTCTGCTTGTTGGTGGTTTAACTGGTTGAGTTTTCTTTTTACCACCATTACCATTTTTTCCTTTTTTACCATTAGCCATTATTTTATATTATACTAAAAGATAAATATTTTATTATAAAGTTTTATTAAATCATATTTTAGGGATCTTATATTTATCAACTATTTTTTTATCAATATTTCTTGATTTACCTCCTACTAGAACACTGGCTACTCTTGCTTTACCCCAGCTCTCGGGTGTTTGATTAGGTCTTGACCCTGAGGAGTAATAAGCACCTTTACCTTTATCATATATTTCCTCAAAACCTTTTAATAATTCTTTTTCTCTTTTTTTTGTTCTAGTTAATTTATCTGCTACTTTCTCAAAGTTCATAGGAAGTCCTAATTTATCTTTTACTTGTTTTACAAAACTACTTTTTTTCTCTTTAAAACTTTCTAATTTCTTTCTATCTGTATATTTTCCCTTTTTATAATCTTTGGTTGATTTGTCTAGCATTTTCTTTTGTTTTTCTTTATCTTTTTTAGATAAACCAGCCGTATATCTTTTAGGATATTTCTTATCTTTTTCCATTATATTATTATAATATATTATTTTCCAACTTTTTTCATTGTTAAATCGTGTGCTTGTTGGAAACAATACCCTTTTTTCATTAATTTAGTCATTTCGTCTAAATGTTTCTTCGTGTGGTGTTTTTTATGTTCTTTCATTAATCTTTTTTGTAACACTGATAAGTCTTTTTTTGGTTTATACATAGGTTTCACTTTTTTTTTATCCATTATATATTTAATATATATTTTTTATGATATTTGTTTTTTAAAATCAGCAAAAGATTTTGAATTAACTAATTTATCCATTAAAGATTTATATGTTGATAATTCTGTTTTTAATGTTTTTATTTCATTATGTAATTCTTGTGTAGCAGATACATTTAAATCATATAAAGTTTCTTTTTCTAATGTTTTAAAATCACTTACTTTTTTACCATAACAAAATACATTTTCATATTCTTTTTCAAATGTAAA
>Ga0181401_1000258_pt1 | contig 22000 bp, 10 predicted proteins | sample 24SPOviralmetaG_FD_130130 | JGI IMG/M metagenome (GOLD analysis project Ga0181401, IMG submission 130130) | Marine viral communities from the oligotrophic San Pedro Time Series (SPOT) site, San Pedro Channel, CA, USA - 24 SPOT_SRF_2011-07-20 | ecosystem: Environmental > Aquatic > Marine > Strait...
CATAGAGACCCTAACCTACACTGTATGTCTTTTTCGACCTCTATTTCACTTGCATAAAAAAAAAAATTTGGTATGAAATTTCACCTCACAAAGTTTCCTCATTATTACGTTACTGATGATGGGAGAGTTTGGACTAAATGGCATACCAAGGGAAATAAGAGTTGGTTAGGAGAATTAAAAGAAGTTGCTCAACACAGACGAGGAGGAGCAAAAGGATACAAAAAAGGTGGATTATACAAAGGAGTAAACATATCAATTAAAGATGAAACTGGAAGAAACATAAAAAGGTTTCGATATTCAGTTCACCGATTAATTGCAGAAACTCTTATAGAGAATCCAAATAATCTAGAGACTGTCAATCATATTGACAACGATAAAAGTAATAATATCGTAGACAATCTTGAGTGGATGGAAAGACATTCTAACTGGAGATTATCTAATGTTAAAAAAGACAGTCTTGGAAGATTTACAAAGTGAATATATAAAACAAAAAAAATTCCCGGAGGTAAAAAAGAGTCTGTAAAAGTGGCATCAAGACGTTCCCAAAAAACGTCTTGAATATATACCAATGAAAGGTGCGTATTATTACTATGAACATTTCAATCGAGACCTATGAGAGGGAACTACTGATAGAGGCACTTGAATATAGATTAGAGAATGACGAGGGGTTAATAAGAGATTATAGCACGAAGGAAGAATTAACGTATTTGTTAGAAAGGTTATCAGAGGACTTCTAAATAATGATAACAGCGTTGACTTGAGTGGAACGCTGTGTTATAATAACATTATCAATTATTAGTTGAGCATGGCTAAAGGATTTACAGTAAAGACTGCTGCACCGACTCCAAAGAAAGAAGAGTTTAACCTAGAGGCAGCAAAGGAAATTATTCGTGGTAAGACAGTAGTATTCTGTTTACCTGGTAGGGGATGTTCATACACATTTTTGAAATCCTTCGTACAACTTTGTTTTGACCTTGTGCAATCTGGTGCAAGTATTCAGATCAGTCAAGATTATTCATCGATGGTGAACTTTGCAAGATGCAAGTGTCTTGGTGCGAATGTTCTCAGAGGACCATCACAGAAACCATGGGATGGTAAGTTAGAGTATGATTATCAGTTATGGATTGATAGTGATATTGTATTTGATACAGAGAAGTTCTTCCGTCTTGTAGCAATGGAGAAAGATATTGCTGCTGGTTGGTATATGACTGAGGATGGTCGCACGACAAGTGTTGCCCACTGGTTAGAGGAAGGAGACTTTAGGAATAATGGTGGTGTGATGAACCATGAGACTGGCGAGTCAATGTCGAAGCGTAAGAAGCCGTTCACAGTTGATTACACAGGTTTTGGATGGGTTCTGATTAAGAAGGGAGTCTTTGAGAGTCTTCCATATCCTTGGTTTGCTCCGAAGATGCAAACGTTTGAATCAGGAGAGGTCCAAGATATGTGTGGAGAGGATGTGAGTTTCTGTCTTGATGCAATCGAGAAAGGTTATGAGATCTGGTGTGATCCTGTGATTCGTGTTGGGCATGAAAAAATGCGCGTGATCTAAGGATCATGAGTGCTTATGTGTTAATGGTGTGTTATACTGGGTGGGGTTATTCCCGCCCGTTTATTAAAAAATCGCGAAAGAACAAATTATGGCAAAGATTAAGAAGAGTCTAACTGGTAACTTGATGATTGAGTCGCAACCAAAGAAGACTCGACAGGGTTCAGGACAACATACAAAGTATGCTTCTTCATCCGGTAATCCCAAACCAAAGCGTTATCGTGGACAAGGAAGAGGTTGAATAGATATAATCAGTTGTAAACTTTTGTATGTCCTGTTTGATTGCAAATCTTCCTTCACAGGAAGTATGGGTACGTAAAGAGTATCTAACTGATCATCAGTCTGGTCATGGAGAATTCGTAAAGGGCGTCTGGGTATCGGTTAAATCGATTCCTGGGCGTGCTTTTTATTTTGAGACATACTTACCAGAGTATGCGGCAATGTATGATAAACTGCCTATCAGTGCCTTTGTAACCGATCCTGAGACTCCTACACCTGATATGAGTCTACCTAACCTGCAATTCTGGAATTGTATGGACTATGGAGTTGTATCAGTAGATAAGAAGTTCATTGGTTCAATGGACTTTGAGTGTTATACAAGGGATCATGGTAATGTAAAGGGTACTTATATCTGTACGATTGATAATTATCATCATGATCCAGATTATGTTGATTGGGCAACGAGTGAAAATCCTGCTGAACACAAGTCTCATAACTTGATTGAGTTGGAGAATGGTCAATATGCACTCTATCCAAATAATAGACTACGCATTTATGACAATAGTTTGACACCAGTCGAACCAAAGATGCCTGACTTTAAGGTATCAACGCAGTACTACCAGGTAGAAAATGGATTTGATCGACTCGGAATGGGTCGTGAAGATGAATATTTCTGGAAAACTGCTAAAGAACAAATAAATAACGAAAAAGAGGAGAACAATGGGTAACTCACCAGTAGATAGAAACAAAAATTACATGCAAGAAGTGTGGGGGACAACAAGTTTGATCACAGATTACTGGTCACTTCCTGGTGAATCACCTCAGGATACTCCTGTGGAGTTGAAAGAAGTGTTAAATGATGAAGCAAAACCTATTGATGGTGCAAAAAAGCAGGTACTTTCGGAAGGATCATCTTATGATTCTATTCCAAATCGATACTAACCATTATAGATAGTATGTTGAAGTGTATCAGAACAGATGCCAACTAAGCGTTCACGTAGTTTTAGGGATATCAGTCTATCTTTTAAACGTCATCCCATAACAAACGATGTAACAATTCTCAAAAATGAGGATGCAATCAAGAGATCTGTTATAAATCTAATCCGAACCCGTGTCGGAGAGAGATTCTTTAACGATATCTTGGGAACATCAGTTGGCGATTCACTTTTTGAATTAAATTCATTTGATAATGACATCATAAGGGAAGAAATTATTACATTATTGAAGAACTATGAACTTAGAATTGAACTGACCAATGTTTTTGTCGAGGGTCAGGATGATACTAACGAATTATTCATCCAAATTGACTATGATATTGTTGGATTACCACTTCCCACACAGGCAATAGAGTTTATCTTACAACCTTCTAGGATATAATGGCATTCAATCAGTTTACAAATCTCGATTTTAATGATATCCGAGAGCAGATAAAGGATTATCTGAGGTCAAATAGTAATTTTACGGACTTTGACTTTGAAGGATCAAACTTTTCGATCCTAATCGACACGTTAGCATATAATTCATACGTTACTGCCTACAACACTAACATGGCAGTGAACGAATCGTTCATTGATAGTGCGACATTAAGAGAGAATGTCGTATCTTTAGCAAGAAATATTGGATATGTCCCCAGATCGAAGAAAGCAGCAACCGCAAGAATCACTTTTGGTGCATCTGTTAACGCTAGATCGGTTGTATTGAAGAAAGGTGTTGTTGCACTGGGTGGTGCGAACAATGCAAACTACATTTTCTCGATTCCAGAGGACATTACAGCAACTCCGAACTCCTCAGGACTCGTAACATTTAGCAATATTGAGATTTTAGAAGGAAATTTACTGAAAAAGACGTTTTTGGTGAATGATTCCCAACCAGATGCAAAATATATCCTACCAAATAGCAATATTGACACCTCTACCATCCGTGTTCGGACGATTGGAACTTCAATAGAGGAATATTCACCATATACAAACATTTTTAACGTCGATGCCGAGACTCGTTTGTATCTTGTGCAAGAAATTGCGGATGAAAGATACCAAATTCTCTTCGGAGACAATATTTTAGGTAAAAGACCCCCTGATGGAAGTAGGATTGAGGTTACCTATATTGAAACAACCGGTGAAGCAGCAAATGGCGCAAGCAATTTCACATTCTCTGGACAATTGGTTGCAAAAAGTGAAGGAAAGGATAGAAATGTAACAAATAACATCTCCGCCATAACGACCCTACAAGCAGCAGAACAGGGTGATGAGATAGAGAGTATCGATACCATCAAATACCTTGCTCCTAGGGTCTATGCATCGCAGTACAGAGCGGTCACTGCTAATGATTACACTAGTCTGATACCTTTTCTGTATCCTAACGTTGAATCTGTCTCTGCATACGGTGGTGAAGAACTTGATCCCCCACAATACGGCAAAGTTTTTATAACAATCAAACCTAAAAATGGTGATTTCCTTTCTGACGTGGCAAAGAACACGATTAAGAACAAATTAAAGGATTACACTATTGCTGGTATCAGACAAGAGTTTATAGATCTTAAATATCTGTATGTGGAGTACGATAGCACTGTCTCATACGACCCAGGAACTGTTACAAGCACTGAAGACTTGTATAGTAGAGTCACAAATGCAATTGTAAGTTACTCCAAGTCAACTGATATCAATTCTTTCGGTGGAAGACTGAAGTATAGTAAACTCCTTCGTCAAATTGATAATGTTGATACTGGAATTACTTCAAACATCACTAATCTTGTGATGAGAAGGAATTTGGTTCCTGCATATGACCAACTTGCAAATTATGAACTCTGTTATGCAAACAAATTCCATGCTGAAGTGGAAGGTTTCAATATTAGGTCATCTGGATTTAGAATTTCTGGTATTGACGGAACTCTTTTCCTGACTGATGTCCCTGATACCAGTATTACCATTCCAGGAAGACCTGCTCAGGTTGCACCAACGACTGGATCAATGTCAGTCATCAAATTTAATGAAAGTAATGAGATTATTACTGTTATTGAAGATGCAGGATCTGTTGATTACGTAAAAGGTGAGATTATCCTCTTTCCAATCAATATTTCATCGACTTCACTACCAAATCGAATTGAAATTGGAGTCACACCCGAATCAAATGATATTGTCGCAAAAGAGAACCTTTATATCATCCTAGATACTACAGGAAAAAGTGTTTTAACACTTAAAGAAGATTTAGTTACTTCTGGGTCAAGTAGATCTGGTACAAACTACGTTCCTCCTTCAAGTTACACTAGCAGCACGAAATTTACTCGATAAGAAATGTCAGATAGTAAAGTAAAAATCTCCAATATTCTGGAAAGTCAACTTCCAGAATTCATTTTAGATGACAATCCGCTTTTTAAAGACTTTTTGGAGCAATACTATCTGTCTCAGGAAAGTGAGTACGGAACAGTAAGTCTTGGCGAAAATATTGCAGATTTAAAGAATATTGATAGTTTTGTAAATCTTAAATTTACACGAACTACACCAAAACTGACTAAATTCATTTCAAACGATGCTGACATCATTGAAGTTACTAATCATTTAGGATTTTTACCAAAAAATGGAATTGTAAAGATCAATAATGAGATTTTTACGTATACTGGTAAAACTTCGTATGCTCAGAAGGTAATTCAGTTTGATCCGACTGCTAATACCATCAAATTGTCATCTACTGTTGGTTTAGATTCGTTCAGAGCACAAACTATCATTTTTGATGCATCATTCTCAAGTGTTGTTGCTGGAAGAACGTATTATGTCACTGAAGTTATAGATTCCAGCACTATTACAATTTCTGATAACGAAGAGGCACTTGATGATGTACTTATTCTAGAAGATACAAACCCATTAGGTACAACTCTTCCTACTATTACTAGTTTTGCATTTACTGGATGCATTAGAGGTTTTTCTGGTATTGATAATGTCACGAATGGAGAGTATTTAAACTTTAATTCTAGTAGGTCGGAATTTCACGATGAAGGAACACCTCTTACTAATCTTGGTTTAGTATTCTTAGCAGAATTTTTCAGGAAGTATAAAAAGTTATTCTTACCTGGGATTGAGGATAGACAGTTCCAAAGCGTTAATATCGATAACATTCTTTCAAGGGCAAGAGACTTCTACAGTTCAAAGGGAACTGACATTTCATTGAAGATTCTCTTCAGTGTTCTATTCGGAAAGTTTATTGAGGTTCTGAAACCATTTGATAATACAATTCAGGCATCATCTGCTAACTTCTCACTTTCAGATGTTATCGTTGTTGAAACTATCAGTGGAGACTCAACTAAACTAGGAGAAACCACTATACTACAAGGATCAACTGATACTCCAACTGCAAAGGGTGTTGTATCAAGAGTTGAACCTGTACTCGTGAATGGAAATTACTATTATAAGTTATTTTTCCCTAAAGATGCGATTGAAAATACATTCAATACTAGTAAGAAAACTAAAGTCATAGGTCTTGGTGCTTCAACTTCAACTCTGACTGTAGATTCCACTATTGGGTTTCCACAAAATGGTTCATTCCTCCATCCTGATAATGATGGTCTAACAGAGGTCACTTATACTAGCAAGAGTGCTAACCAGTTCTTTGGATGTGTAGGACTGTCTACTACATTTTCAGAGAATGACCCCATCACTGATGGAAATTATGTCTTTGGTTATGAAGACAATGATATTAATAAGTTGGTTACGATGCGAGTTGTCGGCAGCATTGTGGGAGTTGCAGATAACAAACGTAATACAAGTCAGTTCAGAAAAGGAGATATACTGTCTGTAAAACATCTTGGAGAGAAAGTAGATGAATCAGACGTAAGATTCAACAGATGGTTCTACAATAATGCAGTAATCACACATGTTCAGAAAATTATCGGAACATCTTCTATTGAAACTGTAGTTGATCACCATTTACATCTTGGAGATAAAGTAGATATTCTACTGAAGAATGATCGTACTGTTAAAGAAGCAAATTGCACAGTTAGTTCTATAATCAACAGAAAGCAATTTTCAGTTACTGGAAATAGTCTTCCATTTGATGTTAATACCGCATACCTTGTTAAGAAAAAACTTGACTTTGCAAGTACAAATTTCAACGAGCATGGTGTTTTAGCAAATATTCAGAATACCTTTGTTGATACAGAAAAGAACGCATACGTTGCATTTTCGGGACTTCCTGGTTACGACAACGTAACAGTTACTGACAGAGCGAAGACATTTGGTGGTGGTGATATAAACCTAGTTGATAATGAGATCACTATCAACAATCACAACTTTGAAAATGGTGAACAGTTATACTATGAACTAACTTCTGGATCTTCCGGTATTTCAACAGGAACGTACTTTGCTTCTGTAATTGATACTAATAATATAAAATTAGCATATAGTCGTTCGTCTGTTGCCGATCAAAATCATGTTATTATTGCTGGAATTGGATTAACTAGTCAGCACAAATTGACCCCATCTTCCATATTTGGAAAGAATATAGTCAATCAGAATAATTTCAAAAGAATTAATAGAATACCAAAACAAGCACTTGATCATAGTGATATTGTTGGACCAATCGGTGTTTCTTTAAATGGTGTTGAATTCCAATCGCCAATTTCAAGTGACTCAATCTTCTATGGTCAGATAGACAAAATTAATATTCTGAATGCTGGAACTGGTTATGATATTGTAAATGCACCCGAGATTGGAGTTGGAGATACTGCTGGAAGTAGTGGTGCTCTTCTTATAGGTCAGTTCAAAGGAAAAGTTGAAGATGTTATTCTTACTTCTCCTGGTTTCAATTATATAGATACTCCTATTGTAAAAATTAGCGGAGGAAATGGAACAGAAGCACTTGCTGAAGCAAGAATGAGAGGATTGACTTATATTGTCACCTTTGTTGATAATGCACGAACTCAGCAATCTGACGTAATCAATATACCAGGACATAGATTCTCAGACGGAGAAGAGGTCATATATTCTAGTTCAGGAACTCCCATTGGTGCTGGTAGCACTTCTGTTGGATTTACTACAACCAGACTGACATCTGGTGCGGTATATTTTATTGCGAAGGTTGATGATGATCATGTTTCGCTTTCTGTCACAAAAGAAAAGGCATTAGCTAAAACTGTAATTAATATGAATGCTTTTGGAAATGGTACTCATAAATTTACATCAAGAGCAAATAGAAAGGTTATTGATAGAATCAATATTACAAAATCTACTGACGATTTCTCCAACAAGAGAGTAGTTGTAGACGCTGTAGCATGGCCACCAGCAAATCAAAAGGATCTGTATAGTTCTTTTGTTGGTGTTAATGTTGAATCTAATTACATCTATGCAAGGAATCATTCATTCAAAACTGGTGACAATGTAGAGTATTCATTCGATGGTACTACTATCGGCGGTCTATCTGCAGCAGCAAATTATAAGGTAACTGTCCTAGATGAGAATAGATTCCTTCTGAGCGAAGCAGGAACAGCAACCACTATCAGTAGTGTAAATTTTGATAGAAAGTCATATGTAGACCTTACCAGTGTGGGTGTAGGTACTCATACATTCAAATATCCAGCAATTGCTATTACAATTGATGGTATTGTTTCTACTGGAGATACTAGCGTCACTCCTTCATATTATAATGCTATTGGTATTCCTGTAGTTCGAGGAAGTCTTGATAATGTATTCATCAGGAATGGTGGTGTTGGATATGGCGTACCCGATGTAATTAACTATCAGAGATCTATCGATGTTGAGGTTCAGACAGGAAAAGATGCAGATATTAGAGCTATTGTTGTTGACGGAAAGTTAACTTCAGCATATATTGCTAATTCAGGTTCAAGTTACACCTCTCCCCCAACAATCAATATTATTGGTTCAGGTAGGTTGGCAGAACTCAATCCTACTATTGTAGACGGTACTATCACAGCAGTTGATATTGTTAATGCTGGTAGTGGATATGATGAAAATACAACTATCGAAGTGATTCCAGCTGGTGTTGATGCAAAGTTAAATGCAGAAATTCATGAATGGAAATTTAATAATGTCGAAAGATATAAAAAAGTACTTCAACTTGATAACATATCAATACCCAAAAAGGATAGACTCAATAGAGAATTAGTTCAGATCACTTCTGGAACTAGTTTAAAGGAATCTAAGGTAGTTGGTTTTTATCCTGGAGCATTTTATCGTCAATTATTAGAAGATAACGTTGATTCCAATGGAGATGAAATTACTACAGGTTTTTCACATTCCCCAATAATTGGATGGGCATATGATGGTAATCCAATCTATGGTCCGTATGGTCATGCAGTTCCACTCTTTAAAGAGGGTCAAAGCACTGGTGGAAACAAGAAAATCTTCTCAAGTTATGAAATTGATGTAGAATCTTCCGGTACACTCAGACCATCTGGATTTGCTAATGGATCTTTCACACAAGACTATCTCTATAAAGCAAGTGGAGATCTTGACGAGTATAATGGAAGATTCTGCAAAACTCCAGAATTCCCCGAAGGAACATATGCATACTTCTCCACTATAGACTTTGGTGGTAATCTTGCGTATCCATATATCACAAAGTCACATTATAATCAAACTGATTCCTTCAACTATAACACTTTGAACGATCAAAGTGACTCAACTCTGAATAACGGTTTGTATAAGAGAAATGTAACTTATCTTGGGTTAAATGATTTGTATAGAGAATATGCATTCTTACAAGATCCCATTTCGTCTAAGGTACAAGTCAATGTAGATGCGACTAAATCTTCTAGAATAAATTCCGTCAATGTAATTGAATCCGGCATTGATTATAAAGTTGGCGAACAAATCATTTTCAATGAACCATCAATTGATGTAGAGATTGAGCAAGTTGTAGGACAAAATATTGTTTCTATCGGAACTAGTGATACTGTACTAAAAAATACTATTTTTAGTGTAAAAGGTAATGTGGTGACTGGTGTTACTACCATACCACATGGTTTCATTGATGGTGATATTATTGAAATTTCTGGAATTGGTTCTGCAACCTATAAAAACATTGAAGGTTTTAGAGCAGTTGGAGTAGACTCAGTATTAACAAATGTAAAAGTTGCTATTGGTGCTACTGCAGTAACAGGTATTAGCACTGTAATTTCACTACGTACTTCTACATTCACACAAAAATTTGTAAAAGATGATATTATCAAGGTTGGTGGCGAATTATTGAAAATTGTTGATGTTGATACCGTCAATGACAAATATAAAGTTACAAGAGTCGTCAATGATAGTTCTGCTAGCACCCACTCTGTGGGAGATTTGGTAACTAAGCAACCTGTGACGTTTAATTTCCTTCTTGATAAGAAGTTAGAAAATAAGAATTTAAGTCTCCCATACAAGCAAAACTTTGAAGTTTCTGCTGTTGGTATAGGTTCTACTTATACTTCAATTGTTGTTGGACTTGCTGGAAGTTCAAATATCTTAGTTTCGATTCCAGAACGTGCAATCTATCTGAAAGACCATCAGTTTAACACTGGTGATCAATTGAGTCTAGTTTCTGTTGGAGGCACACTTCGTGCTGCTACAACTGCTGCACTCTCTCCTAACTTTGATATTTCCACAACTGATCTATTTGCAGTCAAGATAGGAACTGATTTTATTGGAATTGCAACATCTAAAGCATTCGTTGGTATCAACTCCACTCTTTTCTTTGTCGATGCTTCCACAGGAAATAGTCATACATTAGCACAGGTAAAGGATAATCTTACCGGTATTGCTAAGAAGGTATCTGCTAGAGTTGAAACCAGTCTGGCACATGGAGTACAAGAAGGAGATGACGTTAGATTACACATAACTCCTAATGAGGTCCAACAGTTTGTATTCAAATACAATCCAACTTTGAAAAAACTGGTTGTTGACCCCAAGACCTTTGCTCCTACTGGAATTACAACTGTAACTACATCAGACATTACACTCGTAAATCATAAATTACAGACCGGTGATGTTGTTGCTTATGTAAATGCTGTTGGTGTTGCAACACCTCTTCAGAACAATAGAGAGTATCATGTTGTTAAGATAGACGATGATACGTTTAGACTTGCAGAAACAAACTTTGATGCAAGAGCATTCCCCTACCAAAACATTACTATAACTGAACAAGGACACGGAAATCATGAAGTTTCAAAGGTAAATCCAAAGTTAGACGTTATAAATGGTGGAAGATTTGCAATGAATACTGGAGATACAAGTCTCTCAGGATTTGATATCAATTTCTATAACGATAGAGAGTTCCAATCTAGATACGAATCTACTCTTATTACTAGAGATGGAACAATTGGTGATGGAAGTCCTACCACACAAATTATAGTTGATATTAACAAAAATCTCTCATCTAATTTCTATTACAGACTTGAGGGGGATGATACCAACTATACAGATACATATCCAACATCTGCAAATGAGACTGTAAGAAATTATTCTAATATTCGTATAGTAGATTCCAAGTTCAATCAGAACTATAAAGTTGCATCAATTGGAGTAGGCACTGATTACTCCTTTGGATTTACTTTAGTTGGTGCTGCTGAGACAAACTCATACACTCGTGCGGGATACAGCACTGGATTCTATTCTACTAGTTCTCCAACTGCAATTGGTGGAATTCATTCAACCAGAGTCGTAAATGCCGGTATTAATGTCAAAGATTTCCCAGCAATTACATCCATAGGAACTACCACAGGTATTTCTGCAGAATTAGAGTTATCTAACACAGATATTGGTCAAATCTTAGATGGGATGGTTTCTTATCCTGGTATTGAATTCTCAGAAGATAATACAATTAAACCAAAAGCAGATAGTTCTCTTGTCATGAGACTAAAGAATATCAGAACGCTGAAGGGAGTTGGTATTGTTACTGCTGGAACTAATTACAATGTTCCACCAAAGGTAATTGCAATTGGAAATGATAGTATCATTACAAAAACAAAACTCGTAGGTGGTTCTGTTTCAGAAGTTGAAGTTATTTCTAGTGACAGTAACCTGGAAGAAAATCTTGAAATTATTGCAACTGATAACTCAAATGGAGTTGGAGTTGTTGGTGCTAATTCTGCCAACCTTGTAAATGAACTTCTACTTAGAGCACCAAACATTGGATTTGGAGTCACTAATCCATTCCCATTTGAAATTGGAGATCAAATTTTTGTAGAGAATGTTCAGATCACTAATGGTCCTCTTGCAGATGGTTATAATTCAAGTGATTATGATTTTAGGTACTTTACAATAACTGCTCGCAACACTGCATCTGGAACTGAAAGTATCAGTTACTCAATTTCTGGTATAGGTTTTACTGGTGGAGATTATGACATTGCTCAGAATGCACAATTTGGTAGAATTATAAAGGTAAGCGATCTAGCAACATTCGTTCCACAATTCCAACCTATAAGATTTGCCGAAGGTGAAAAAGTTGTTGACATTAACGATCCAAATACGTTTGGTATTGTAGCAAAGAATGGATGGGATGAAGAATCAGGTATACTAAGACTGAATGGAGTTATTGGTAACTTCACTGAATCATCAGTTGTTCGTGGTGCTGTAGGTAACTTTAAGGCAACTATTTCAGAAGTAAAAGAATCTGATATAGATTTAAATGTAGGAAGTGTTTCATGTGATAATGGAATATGGACGGATGATGTTGGTAAATTGAATGATAGTCTCCAAAGACTTCACGACAATGACTATTATCAAAGATTCTCTTATAGTATTCGTGGTGAAATTGAATTAGATAAGTGGAAAGAGACAGTTGATAGTCTAGACCACACTGCTGGTTATAAGAATTTCTCAGATTTGCAGATTATTACATTACCAGAGACGGGAGCAAGAGTAAAACAACCCGAACAAGAACTCAACCTCAAGGTTGAAATTAATAGTAATTCATCAGTGCATACAAAATTAAGTTATGATCTTGCATCTGAAGATACAGATTCTACAGGTCTTTCAAAAATCATCAAATTTGATTCTAAGATAATCACAGATTATAATGAATCTATAACCAATAAAGTTTTGATGATTGACGATATCAGTCCTCAGTTTAATGGTGTTGGAAACTCTGCCGGTCAACTTGTTGGTCTGAGCACTTTTGCCATATTTAATGATGGTAATTCATTACTCCACCATTCGGTCAATCCTACAACTGGTATCGGTGCTAGTACAATTACAATTACAGAGCACAATTTTAACACTGGTGAAGAACTTGTATACGATCCGACAAATGCCGGTATCAATACTGGATCTTCTCTGAGTATTACATCTCTTAATGTTCCTGGTATTGGTGTTACTACTCTCCTTCCTCAGAGAGTATTTGCAATAAAAATCAACAAGAATGAATTTAAAGTTGCTGTTGCAGCAACAGAAGCAATTAATGGAAACCATGTAACATTTACCAATACTGCTGGAATTGGTCTTACTCAATCATTCTCAACAGAGGGTGATCTTGCAACTACTAGAAGCATAATCACGATTGATAATGTCGTTCAAAGTCCTATTGCGGTAAAACCAGTAGGAGTTGCTATCACTATGACAGAGGCAGTTGGAATTGGTTCAACTCAAATTACAGTCAGTGATGTATCAAAGATTGCAGGTAAGTCTTTACTTCGATTTGGAACTGGTGAAATCGTCAAAGTGGATCTGGTTGGGGCAGGTAATGTCCTTGATATCCAACGTGGGACAATGGGCACTAGTGCTGCAGCATATGCCGTTGGAACAGCTAGTAGCGTGGTCTCAGGCGATTATAGACTCAAGCAGGGTACACTTTATTTAAATGACGCACCATACGGACCTACAGGCATTGGATCGTTAACTACCCGGTCCTCTTTCTCAGGTAGAATATTCTATAAATTATCATACAATCAAAATTACATTTTCGACGATATCTCAGACTCCTTCGATGGTACTAGCGATCAGTTCTCTATCATCAGTAGTGGTGTTGCGGTAACTGGTATCACTACCAGTCATGGTGCAGTTCTGATTAACAATATCTTCCAAAAACCATTCTTAACACCAATTGGTTCTGTCTTAGTCGCTAATTATGAGATTGAGAAAACTGTGAGTGGAGAAGATATTGATTTCACCGGAACTGCAGTAGTTGGAGATCTTCCTCAGGGCGGTATAATCAATGAGTTTGTAGTTGGAGTTGGTAGTGGTTATCAGTTCCCAACTCGTGCTATTGGTGCTGCAGTTGTAAATGGTTCTGGTGTAATCACAGGAGTCACAGTTGGTATTGGTAGCACCGGTATTCGTTCCGGTGGTGCTGGTCACATATTCCCGCCAAATGTTTCAATTGCTGATTCGTTGGGTGGTGGATCTGGTGCTGCAGTAACTGCAATTATTGGAACCGCTGGAACAGTTACTGGATTTAGTGTTGTATCGGGTGGTACTGGATATACTCAGGCAAATCCACCTCAAGTATTCACAGATGAACCTGCACCATATAAAGGCATTTCACTAACTGGTAGTAGTACTGGTTCTGGTGCCGAGATAGATGTTGTTGTTGGAACTGGCGGTAGTGTAGTCAGTTTCAACATGTCCAATCGTGGTATTGGATATAAGGAAGGTGATGTTCTTACACTTCAGGGTCTTCCATTCCAGGTTGGAGTTAGTACATCCAACTTCACTGTAACTGTTAAGAATAAGTATCAGGATAAGTTCTCTGGATGGACATTTGGTCAACTTCTTGAAATGGATAACTTTAGCAATCAGTTCAATGGTGCTAAAACTCAATTCCTTATCACTAGAACAGAAACTACTAAAGAATTCTATAGTATCGTTGCACAAGAAGGATCTGGTATTATTCTCCAAAATAACTTCTTAATTTTCTTGAATGATGTTCTCCAGAAACCAGGAATTGATTATGAATTCAATGGTGGTACGAGATTCAAGTTTAAGGAAGCACCAAAAGCAGGAAGTACCTTTAGAATGTATTTCTATACTGGTTCTGATCAAGACTATAAAGAAATTGATGTTGATCAAACAGTTAAAGAGGGTGATACCTTAAGACTTCAAAAAGAAGACAAAATTGGTAGTCAAGATAGAAGAACTATCTACGCATTGATTGCTTCTGATACTGTTGAGACTGAAACTTATACAGGTGTCGGTATCAACACTGATAATGCATTCCTGAGACCAGTAGAATGGACCAAGCAAACTTCTGACCTCATTATTGATGGTCTTAGAATTTCTAAGGTAAGAAATTCCCTCGAACCACTGTATTATCCGACAACTAAAGTTATTGCTCCTGTTGGTCCTACAGACACCTCAATATATGCTGAAAATGTCTGGTCATTTGAAAATATTGATAATCTTGGACAAACACTTAATGATGTCACAATTGTAGGGGCGATAGGAGTTGGATTAACTATTCCAGTCGTTGAAAAACTCAAGAGTGTTAGTTATGATGGTGATTTTGGACATATTAGAGATATTACAACTGCAGCATCTGGAGTCAACTCATTACCAACAGTTACATTTGACTTATTCCCATCTCCACAAATTTATGCTAAAACAGGAGCCCCAGGCACGATTGAAAGGACTGGTATTGCTACAGGAGATTACTTCGTAGTTAGAAATACTCGTATTGGCACTGGTGTTACTTCAATCGATGGTGATGTTTCTACTATTGTTGCAAACGGAACATCTTTTGTTGATAACGTTTATCGTGCTGCTCAGGTTGTTGCTATTGGCGGAACAGATACAATTCGGGTATCTACAAATGTTCTTTCTATTGTAGGAGTGAATACTGCTCTACCTGATACCTTCAGTATTAAAACCTACGGATCGTTCAGTTGGGGTAAGATAAATATAGGAAGTAGAAATGGATCTCAGTTTGCATTCCAAAAAGATGATCCACTTTCTGGAATTAGTACTTCAGCACATATTTCAAGAACCACTGAATTAAAATCACAGTACTAAACACAGTATAAATAATCAAAAAATCGGACAGACATGCCTGCCATAATCACTGACCAATTTAGAATTTTGAATGCGGAGACATTTGCTAAGTCTGTGACTGGCATTGGCACGACTTCAAACTTTTATTATACCTTCTTGGCGCACCCCAATCCCACCAATGTTAGCATTGAGGAATATGGTGATGTTAATTGGGCGTCAAACACCCCAGACCCAAGAGACTCTTTTGAGCAGGAGAATAGATATCACGACTCGATGCTTTTCTTGAATAAGATTGGCATCAATGACTTTGCAAGAATTGTACCTAGAGTTAATTGGACTTCTGGTATAATCTATGACATGTATAGAAATGATTATGATATCACTAATGCAGCACCACAAACTAGTTCAAAGACACTATACGACTCTCGTTTTTATGTCGTAAACTCTGAATTTAAAGTTTACATCTGTATTAATAATGGCACAAGTCCAGATTTCCCAAAGGGTCAACCATCACAGAATGAACCAACTTTTGTTTCAACTGTTCCTCAAAAAGCAGGAAATGGAAGTGATGGATACCTCTGGAAGTATCTTTACACAATCTCTCCTGCAGATATTGTTAAATTTACAACAGAGAAATATATGCCACTCCCCTCAAACTGGGGAGACGGTAGTACTGCATCAGTAAAAAATGCTGCTGTTCGTGGAAGAGTTGAAACAGTAGTTATCAAGAACAGAGGATCAGGACATACGTCAGGAACATATTCTGTAGACATTCTAGGTGATGGAAGTGGCGGAAAGGTCTCTGTTGTTGTAGTTGATCAGCAAGTCTCTAGTGTTGAGGTTACAGCATCAGGAAAGGACTACACTAGAGGAGTAGTTAACTTTGATCCTGGTGATGGTGGAAGTGGTTCAGTAATTGAAGTTATGATTCCTCCCAAAGGTGGACATGGAGCAGATATCTACCGTGAGTTAGGTTCATATAGAGTAATGGTTTATTCTAAGTATGATTCCTCTTCTGATTTTATTTCTGAAAATTCATTCTCAAGAATTGGTATTGTAAGAAATCCAACGGAATATGGAAGTTCAACTGCTATTCTAAATACTAATACCGCAACTTCTCTTGGTGCATTGAAATTGAAACCCGGTGGTAGTGCCCCTGGTATTTCAACTTCCAGTGTTGAGTATCCACTAAATGGTGAGATTCGTCAATCAGTTGGCACTGCTGGATCAACTGCTGTTGGTTATGTTGCATCTTGGGATGGTGATACTGGGATATTGAGATACTATCAACCTGTTGGTTTATCTACTATATCCAATAATAACTTTAGAAACTTTGATTTTGAAGGTAATGCAAATCCAGTGAATTGTGTTGGTATGGCAGGAACTTCTTTAGTTCCTGATACTAGTTTTACAAATGTTTCTAGTGTGACGCTAAGTGGAAAGGTAATTGATCTAGGTCAAACTTTCGTTCTTGGAAAAGCAAATCCAGAAGTTGAAAAGTATTCAGGTGATATCATTTACATTGATAACAGAGCACCAATCAGTAGATCTGAATCCCAAAAAGAAGAAGTAAAAGTCGTAGTAGAGTTCTAAGAACATGACCCAGAACACCAATTTAAATGTTTCGCCTTATTTTGACGATTTTGATGAAGATAATAATTATAATAAGGTGCTGTTCAAACCTGGATTCCCAGTTCAATCCAGGGAATTAACTACGTTACAGTCTATCCTGCAAGGACAGATTGAAAAGTTCGGACAACACTTCTTTAAGGAAGGGTCAATGATTGTTCCTGGTGGAATAATCTACGATTCAAATTATTTTGCAGTTAAGATCGATCCTACTTTCTTAGACGTTCCTGTTTCTGCATATACTTCATATCTTAAAGATAATAAAATTGAGATACAAGGCGAAACTTCTGGTGTTAAGGCAACTGTGGTCAATTGTATCACAAGTGCAGAATCGATTGATTCTGTTGATACTCTTTATGTCAAATACACTTCTTCTGGATTGGATGGTGTAACACCAACATTTGCAGATGGTGAAACTCTAATTACATTAGAAGATATTGACTATTCTTCTACTACTATTCCAGCAAATAATCCATTTGCAAGAGCTGCTGTTTCTGAAGCAACTCCTACTGGTTCTGCCGCATCAATCAGTGAGGGAGTATTTTTTGTTAGAGGTTATTTTGTAAAAGTACCTGCAGGTACTGTAATCCTGGATCAGTATACAAATTCACCTAGTTATAAAGTTGGTCTCCAGATTTCAGAAGATATTGTAACTGCTTCTTCTGCAAATCCTGATTTGTTTGATAATGCTAAGGGATTTTCAAATGAATCTGCACCAGGTGCGGACAGACTTAAAATGTCTGCAGTTCTTATTAAGAAGTCACTCAAAGACAACAACGATGCTAACTTCGTAGAACTGTTGCGTGTAGAAGAAGGACTTGTTCAAAAGTTAGTCAATAAGACCGATTATAATATCTTCAAGGAAGAACTCGCAAGAAGAACATATGACGAATCTGGTAATTATTACGTCAAGAGATTTGCTGTCGATGTTAGAGAAACTTTAAATGATAGACTTGGCAATAAGGGCATTTATGCTCCAGGTCAATTAACACAGAGGGGTAATACTCCTTCTGATGATCTTTTCACCCTTCAGATATCCTCAGGTAAGGCATATGTAAAAGGATATGAAGTTGAAAAGATTGGATCAACTTCACTTGATAATGTAAAACCAAGAACTACGCAGAAGAAAGAAAACCTCAGTGTTCCGGTTACAATTGGAAACAATATTCAAGTAGAAAATCTTTATGGTTCACCAACTGTTGGGTTTAATAATACATATACGGTACAATTAAGAGATCGTAGACTTAATGCTGCAGGATTATTAGATAGTGCATCAAGCGTTATTGGTAATGCCAGAATTTATGATTTCAGTAAGAAAAATATAGCTGGAATTGGAACAGAGAGATTTGATCTAAAACTCTACGATATTCAGACATTTACTACTCTGACACTTGGACTTGGTGTTACTGCTGCAAATTCAGCATTCGTTAAAGGCGTATTCAGTGGAGCAACTGGTCACCTTAAGGATGCAGTCTCAAATGCAACGACTCTTAATCTGTTAGATGTAACAGGTCAGTTCCAACTCAACGAACCAATTGAAATCAATGGACTTGTTGTAGGTAGAAATATTACAGCAATTAGAGATAATGATATCCGTGATGTTAAGTCAATTGGTAGAAGTGTTGGTGTTAGTACTTTTTGTTGCAACGTTGCAATGCAACAAACTGAAAACCTTATCCAACCCGGTTCAGCATTCAAGATTGCAGCAGATGGAGGTTCAGGTAGTTCTGTAACATCACCATCTGTTGGGGACTTTAGAAATATTCCTGTAAGAGTTAATGATATTGTTTCGTTTACCATTCCAGGTCAAACCCTGCCCACATTCAACAGAGTAAGTGCAGTTGCTGCTGGTTCTCTTACTTTGGTTGCTGTTAGTGATGTAGTTGGAGTATGTACCGGTGGTACAGTAAAATCAGCTAATGGTGGTACTCTCAATAATGTCCAGAACTTAAATGTTGCTTCTGGTATTTTAGAAAAAGGAAACCGTCCAGGAAAAACGATTCAACTCCCTAACAGTACTGTTTCCTCCATCAATCTTCTTGATAGTAGTTACATTATAAGAAAGCAAGCAACAGTTAATATTGGTGCAAGTCGGCAACTTAGTTTTGCTATAACTGACTTTGGTGATGATAATCTGTTCCTAGAACCGTATAATCAATTTAATTATACCTTAACTTATGCAAATGGACATAAAGAAATTATTCTTGATTCCCAAGTCACAATTTCTGGTGACCTTAAAACAATTTTAATTAAGGGACTTAGCCGAATAGGAACTAGTGCAAAATTTACTCTTACTTGTAAGAGAAGCACAATATCATCTAAGGTAAAGACCGTCTCAAGATGTAGTAATTTAGTTGTAGCAAGGTCTAGAAATGCCGGTTCTGGTATTGGTTCCACAACATTCGATGATGGATTGGATTATGGAGACGGAAGTTTCCCATATGGAACGAGAGTCCAAGATGAAAATATTTCACTAAATGTACCAGACGTTATTAGAGTTCTTGGTGTATTCGAGTCTAACGATACTAATGCTCCAACTCTCCCATCAATTATTGCATCGAACCAAAGCGATACATTCTCAAATAATGTAGTAGTTGGTGAACAGATTGTTGGTGGAGATACAGGAGCAGTTGCTCGTGTTGTTGATGTTGTGAGTGGTAATCAAATCAACTTTGTATATGAGAATGATAAGATATTCCAGATATTAGAAACAGTTTCATTCCAAAGTTCTGGAATTACCGCAAATATCAGCACTCTAATCATCGGTGATAGAAATGTCAGTAATGATTACACTCTAGACGCTGGTCAAAGACCAGAGTTCTGTGATATTGCAAGAATCAATAGATTAGCAGGTGCCAGTGAAGCAACTAGACAACTGAGAATTGTCTTTGATCAACTCAACACAGAGGAGAGTTCAGGTACAGTAGAATCTGTCAACAGTTACAATACTCTCGATTATTCAAAAGAGGTCCCATTAACACCAACAGGAAGGGCATCAGATTTTATTGATCTAAGACCAAAAGTCAATACATATTCTCCTAGTTCATCTGATTCACCATTTGCATTTGAATCAAGGTCATTCTCAAATTCAAATTGCGAAAGTGCTGTAAGCGATAAAACTCTTATTGTTGACTATTCTCATTATCTTGGAAGAATTGATAGAATATATTTGACTAAGGATGGAGAATTCTTAATTAAGAGTGGAGAACCTTCAGAGTTTCCAAAGTTACCAGTTGCTAATAGTGAAGGATTTGAAGTCGGCATTCTAAGAATGGAGCCATACATGTATGATGCGACATTCGATAGTCAACTGAAACTTATTTCTCATAAGAGATTCACCATGAAAGATATTGGTGGTATTGAGAATAGAGTTCAGAATCTTGAGAATTATACTACACTTTCTTTACTTGAAACTGATACTAAGAATCTTTCAATCAAGGATCCTAACACTGGACTGGATAAATTTAAGTCTGGTTTCTTTGTAGATAACTTCAGAAATCACAATGGTGCTAATCTGAGGGGTGAAGCAAGATTTGATATTGACTTAAAGCGTGGTGAAATGCGTCCACGTTCTACTGAGAGAAATGTCACTCTGCAGTTTGAAACAGTATCAACCGAAGCAAATCGTACAGATGCTGATTATGCCTGGGCAAATGATTTTTCTGACGTTAATGTAACTAGAAAAGGTCCTGGTCTGACTCTTAACTTTGAAGAAGTTGAATTCATTGATCAACCACTTGCAACTAGAACTGAAAACCTAAATCCATATCATATTGCACTGTATGCCGGATCAATTGATTTGTCTCCTGCTACAGACTATTGGATTGAAGAAATTGTTCTTGCCACTCCTGATATTGTTCAGGTTGATTCTGTATTCAATGGTATGGCAGAACTGCTTGGTACTGAGGACCGTGAGAATGGTGGAATGGCAGCAAGTTGGTGGAATTCTTCTGAATTCACCTGGAATGGTGATGATAGAGTATTTGATAGTGAATTAGTTAACAGCACAGTAACTGGTTCTTCAGGTGGATCAAGTACATCAGTAAGTAGAGGCGTGCAGAGAAATGAAGGAAGGCGTCCTCAACGAACTACAACCACTACCACCAGCAGTTGGTCAAGTACCACATTCAGAGATGATTTTGTAGACACTGCATTTGAAACTGGTACTGAGAGTGTATTTGGTCTTGAACTCTCTTCTGGAAATGAAGAGATTAGTCTTGGAGATAGAGTTATTGGTGTGGAAACTATCCACAACTGTCGTTCCAGAAATATCCATGTAACTGGCAAGAAATTAAAACCAAATACAAAGTATTATGTCTTCATGGAAAGTGTTGACATGAATGAATTTGCATTCCCCAAGCAACTGCCAGTTACAATGATCAGAGGTGCATTTAAACCTGGTCAAATTGTTGAAAGCATTGGGTTAACTGTAGTCGGAGCACCAAGGATTAATTTCCGTACAGCACAACATAATCATGAGATTGGTCCATTTAACGCTCCAACAACTGTAGTTGATGGACTTAGTTCTTCCTATTCTGGAACTTCAGACTTTATCAATGTTGACCTTGCAGATCTTTCCAATCAAACAACACCAGGACACCTTGGATACGTTAAGAAGGGGATGGTTCTTGTTAATAGAAATGGAACTGCAGAAGCAAAGGTAGGTGAGATACAGTTGATGACTGACAGTAAGGGTGAG
>Ga0181401_1000265_pt1 | contig 21903 bp, 45 predicted proteins | sample 24SPOviralmetaG_FD_130130 | JGI IMG/M metagenome (GOLD analysis project Ga0181401, IMG submission 130130) | Marine viral communities from the oligotrophic San Pedro Time Series (SPOT) site, San Pedro Channel, CA, USA - 24 SPOT_SRF_2011-07-20 | ecosystem: Environmental > Aquatic > Marine > Strait...
ATCTTCATCATTTTCTGGAACTGGCTGATTAGCTAGTAATTTTCTAGACTTTTTAATAGCCCTATTAATCATTACTTTACCAACCATTTTAACGAATGGTAATCCTCTATTTTTGGCTTCTTGCTCAATCCATCCAACAACAGTGTCAATGTTCTGCTCACACCAATCGTTTCCTTCAGCATTCATTTTGATGGCATGACGTCTGCAAGAACAACTATCACTCATATGCATACCTAGAGTTTTAATCATCTTAGCTAATTGAGTACCCGGTCCATGAGGATCCTCTTCCATAGTTTTAGGAAAAAATGTTCGTAAAAACTTAGCTGGATTATCCCCCATTAAAGATTTTAATCGATCTTCTAGCTGGGCTTTAGTCCAATCACCTGCTTTATCGTAAGCTTCACCGGTGTATAAAGTAACAGGAACAGGAATATCTAGAACCCTACAACTTACCGTCTTACGCTGAGGATCGTCTTCAAAAATAAGGGCTAGAGTATCTGTCACAATAGCTTCTGGGGTAGTAACATTACCTACATTATCAGAATATGGAGGAGGCTGAATACTAATTTTTTCATTTAATTTCATGTAATATTTCCTTTATCCTATAGGGAATTAATAACAAACGCGTTATAATATAATAACGGTCAAAACAAGTATGTCAAGGATTTATGGAATAATTTTACCATTTATTAAACTTTGAGCATAATTCCCACATGGCTCTCCTTGATTATCATATGCGTCACTATCATGTACACAAACTCCTGTATCACATTTTTGACACTCTCCACAAGTAAACGTGCAGAAACCATTTACACATACTTCACAAGTAAAAGGTTTACATCCTACGCCACAAGTAACATTTGGAAATGTTCCATGATAATAATAACATTCTTTTGCAGCATCTATACATGTACCACTGCAACAAAATGGTATCTCACCCTGACCCTCACACAAAAACCTATAAGGACTAAGAGCACTTCCACAATACTCAGTACTATTATGACATTCTAAACATTCCTCAGTAAGTGAATCGAAGACTGCTCTCTCATCACAACTGTAATTACCCTCACCATCAGAATTACACTGAAAACAAGGACCACAAATTTGGCAACCAGCATTATCTATCTCATAGCAAGCTGGTATGAGATTAAAAGGCCTTGTACCTTCTGCATGCAGACTGCAAGGATATAATTCATCATAATGAGTCCATCTACCATTATAACAAATTACACACATATTATCAGGGTGTTCATCAAAGCCTTCACATTCTGGTGTGTAAGTGCCCGGACCTCCTATACTAGATATATTAGCAAAACCTAGTAAAGCTCCAGCAGCAGCTGTCAGACCCACAATAGAACCTGTCTCTTTAGAGTGGCCTGAAGATAGTTCGTTTCCCTTAACCCCTTTAACATTAGGGTCGTTGCTAATAATAGGCTCCTCAGGTATCTTGTTAACAGACACCTGAGAAACTATTCTAGAACCATAGATAATATATGACATGAAGCTTCCTACTTATTAATACTAAGGCAATAACGAGTAAGGTAGTTCAGTGAGACTATAATTAGAACATACACTAGAGCTTAAACTACTAGCTCCAGCAGGTTCTCCGGGACACATACACGAATACACGCCCGGTTCAACTTGAGCGCATACTTCAGGAGCTTCACATGGTGGATCACACTGAGTTACGCAACTACATGTCGCACCATCCCAATGTTTATTAGTATCTTCATTGCATATCTGGGCTTGTGTTTTTCCCAACGGGACAATCAAAGTTACCTCTGCATCGCAACGGCAGCTACAAGAGTCCGTATCTAAGTCAGGCTTAGCAGGATCTTGACATCCATTCATCGCAACTGCGCAACCGCAACCATATTGTCTAGGCTGACCCATGCCTGTAAATACTTCTAAGCAATCAGGAGTTGATCCTTTACATTGAAATACACAATGTTTACCCAGCTTTGGATTTTTCAGATTCTTACTCTCACATGACATGCACTGTGTTTCATCACAAACCTCACCACCACAATCATCAGGCTTACATTCACCGTTTACGCATGTATAGGCACCATGCCTTTCGCAACCTTCGTATGTCCCATCAATACATTCATCGCATGGTGTGTTTTTGGCTCGCGGTTGTCCGACACATTCAACAACTCCATTGCCAGTATTAAAGGTAACACAATTTTTGCAATCTTGCTGAAATTTTTCGCAAGCACGAGAAGGTTTAATTTCTTCTCCGGTAGCAACCGTAACCCTACGCGTAAATGTTTTTCCTGCCAATGTCTTATTAATACTATTAGCATCATACGTTACTTCGATCGTGAATTGCTTCATTTTTGGATCGCATCTCGCACAAGGATACATCTTTTCATAAGATATACACTTACCTGGATTATCAGGATCTGGAATTCTGCACCAATTACAAGGCGTGTTTTGTGGCGGATAATCATTTGGATAAGTGGTATAGTGATCGCCACTGAATATTGTTTTACCAGCAGGATCGGGATCATGCGGTGAGTTAAGTATTAATAAAACATCATTATCTACTTTATTATTACCAAGATAAGTATAAGGGTCTAAATTATCTTGTAAATCATAACTAAGTTCCTCATTTTTTATAGCAAGTCTACGTTCACGATCACCCTGCCCTACTCTACCTCCTATAGCAAAATTTTTACTACTATCAATATCCATATTGCCTATAACTTTAGCATCTTTGCTTTCTAATAAATAATCTGTACTTTTATAGTCAAGTGTTTTTTTGTTTAAGGTAGTATCTTTATAATCCATTATTGAGTCATTATTTCCCTTGCGAAATTTGCCCCACATTTTAGATCCAAAATTAAATCTTATATTATTAGCCATTATTATATACCTTATTAGAATGCTGATCTTACAATATTAAGATTATACACCAAGATATTAAAAAAATAATAAAACTAGTTACTATAAGGATAGTATTTATACAGGAGTAAAGGAGATACTGGGTATGAGCCAAAAACAAAAAAGACTAACTCAAGACCAAGTAGAAAAGTTTGAAAAAGTACATTTAGGATCAAGGGAAAAGGTCTGTGGAGTGTATGGTATTGTTTTTAATAAGAAGAATGTTAAAAGTGTTAAAATTTATGTTGGTAGTAGTATGGATATTATATATAGATGTCAACAGCATCTAAGAGATATAAAGAATACTAGCTATAAAACTTCAAGTAAATTACTAGAGTGTTATAACGATCCTAAATATCAAATGAATTTTGTTATACTAGAGCGTTTTAGCGAAGATGAAATTTTGTCAAAAGAAAGAGAGTATCAGCATAAGTGGGCGAAAGATAATTTATTAAATAAGTGGGTGGCAATTAGTGTGGACAAAATTAAACCATGGTTAGAAAAAGCTATCAAGAGTAAGGCATATAAGAATAATTTTAGTTATAGCAATAAAAACTTTTATAATGCAACACCTTGTAAAGAAAGTAATGCTATTCAGCGATCAGGATATGGTAAGGTGCAAATACGGATAAATGGTGAAGTAAAACATTTAACTAAGCATAGAGTAGCTTATTGGGAAAAATATGGAGAATACCCAGAATTGGTACGTCATTTATGTAATAATAAATGCTGTTATAATCCAGATCATTTAAAAGCTGGTACTCATAGTGAAAATAGTATTGATAAAAGAGGGGATTTTCCAAGAAGATTCGAAAACGATTGGGTAAGGTTAGAGGGAGATGCAGATAAGTTGACTGAATTATATGGATGGAAAAGAAATTGCCAAAGGAAATATAAGAGTGTGTCTACAGCAGTATATAGCTGGGAAAAGAAATTAGGGTTAAGGAAAAAGTATCCTGATATATATAATAACAAAAGAGCTATGAGACCAGGTTTATGGAAAAGAAAAGATATACAGGAATTTGTACAGGAGTGTGAGGAGAGGTATGGGAAAAAGAATATTAAAATAGCAGAAGCTTTGAATAAGAAATTTGATTTAAAGTTAACACCTCGTCAAGTAAGCAATATGAAAAGAAAAATTAAAGGCAAATCAATCAATAAAAATAGAAAAAGAATCAAAAATTGCGACAAAACAGGGGCCATGAGTGTTATTAGAGATAATTATGAAGAATATTCAGATGAGGACCTAGCGATACTAGTTAATCAAAAGTTAGGAACTTCATATAAGTTAGGAACGATTAGAGCAATGAGATTTCATTTAAGTCTATATAAACCAAAGATGATTCAAGAAAAGTCAGGGGATTTATACAGAAGAGATGCTCTATCTAGGTGGGGAATAGAGGCGGAAAAGTTAGTTGAATATTTTGGCGATAGGTATTCAGATGAGGAATTATTGGAGATATGTAAAAGGGAGTATGGGGTAGAGATGGAATTTGATGATGGAGCTATTCAAGAATTAAGGCAGCTAGTAGGATCTAAGAAGCTGTTGGGGCAAACAGGATAGTTTAGGTATTACATTTAATATAGACCGTCCTTACTATTTTTGGACCACCCGGCATTTTTTAGCACGGCGACAGCGTACATACGTAAAACAAAAAAACCCCCATGCTAAGTGTATCATACGTGTGAATCATCTTAAAATGTGTCACAATAATATGACACGTATTTAACGGGTTTTATACACTATTCACAACAACGTGACAAAACGTGTCGCAATAATGTGAATTATGCCATAATGACAATATAAAAAGTATACAAGTATAGCCAAAAAAATTTTATCCGAATGGCATGATACTTGCACTATATATATATTAGAAAAGAAAAAAAGTTTTTTCTTGACATTAAAGTTTACTATGCTAAAATTCCGATATAGTAAATAGGACATTAAACAAAGGATAAAAAATGATTATTTCACAAAAAAATCGAATAGCTAACAATCTTAAAATCGTAGACGTTCACAATCGTCAAGTAGTAGTAACAACCGATACCAACAAGGTAATCGGATATGCTAAGAATGGCAAATTTTGTCAAGATGATTCTATTGTAATGAGAACATTACAGAATAGTTATGACCTAAACCGCGTTTGGGGATTAGGTTAATTTTTGCTATTGACGTAGACAGAAAAATTTTGGTACACTTTTGATACACTTACCACGGAGAAATTGAGATGTTAGATATAAATACTCAACTGTTAATTGCCGCCCTAGAAAATGAAGGTGTGGTAGAACCTTGCGATGACAACAATTCACACCCGCTTGATTGGTGTGAAGTCACTGGGGTAGACTTATTCGATGAAATTTACTTAAATGCAGCACAGTAGACAGGAAAGATTCTAAATGTTTACAGAGCAAGAAAAATTAGAAATTACTATTGACGGACTGCGGAATGGTGATATATTTATGAGTGAAGACGGTATACCAGTTGATGAGTGTGGCGACCCTATATTTGAGGATGATAAAAAATGAGTACAGAAAAACTAATGAGAAAATATCCTATTTTATCCGCTGCATGGGATGAATGTAGTATGATATGGAAAGGTGTTGAACAGGATGGTACGGTTCATAAGTTTAATAGAAAGGCTATGAGAAAAATTGTAAAGAGTGAGCAAGCGAAGGTAGACGATAGGTATCTTAGTAGTAAAGACGATATGATTATACCAGTAGGTAAACCGGGAAGTGATGAAAGAATAGCAGCGTTACGTTTACATTATGCAACCACCTTAGAACAATCACCATTTGGAGAATAAACCTATGAGTACTTTCCAGCAAATGAAAACAGTTGAACTAGATGCTTGGATCCGTACACTTGGACAAGATCTAAGAGATAATGAACAGACTTACACTACAAAAAAATATAGTGTAGTTGCTGAACTTATGAAAGAAGCCGTACGAGAAAAACTAAAAAGAGTAAGAAGAAGTAATCGTATACGCCACTATCAGGCTGCATAATCACCCATTGGGGTGGATGTTCGTAAGTCGTTGCCACATCATGACTTACGAGCATTTCGCCCGGCCGGGTTACCTATCTTAACATATAGCAAATCATGTGCCAAAAGAAAAAAAATTATGGCATGATATTTGCACACAGAAAAAAAATAAAAATATTTCTAAATTATTGCTTGACAAATTCCGATATAGTATATATACTTCAGATATAACAAGTAACAAAGATTAGAAAGAAAAGAAAATGTTAAATAACAACTTTGAAATCGTTTACTCTTCAGACTGCTGTGGTGCTTCGGTTCACTCCGACGCAGACATCTGTCCCACATGCTACGAACATTGTGAGGTTATCGAAGATCGTACAGACTTTGATTGTTCGGAAGCTGTACATTTTGAATCTAGCCTTGACTTCCACGGGGCTGGCTGATAAACTTTATAAATAAGGAGAAATTAAAATGAGTAACAATAATTGCGTAGTGTATCCTAGAAAAAATGTTTGGGCTGTAATTGACCTACAAGGAAATAAGATTGGCGAAGTTGGGGCCATGACAGAAACTGAGGCTAGACAAAAGGTAGCCGATCATGTTATAATCCCATTCACACTATCACATATTGAGGAGTAAAAAATGATCACAACTAAAGTGAACCCACTGAAACTAAATGAAACATATTTTGATTCCCAGTATATGAAAGAGAAGGGTCGATATGTTAAGCGTTATTTTTTCTCTAATGGGCTTGGTGCTATTGTGTGTAATCATGACAAAAGTTATGGCGGGAATAGCGGCTACTTTGAAGTCTGGATTATAGAACATAAACACGGCACCGATCCTAATATGTCGTACAAAGTATTAGAGAGTCATCCTATACACAAGCGACATGGGGCGGTAGAAGTATTTGGATGGCTTGACCATTTTGAAATTGCTGATAGACTACAAGAGATTAGAAACTATGACACAGGAGAGTATGCTTACAATGAACGAACTAATTGAAAAGAACCTATATGATATCCTTGACAAGTTATCAACTCGTTTGGTACAAATGTACTACGTGTCTTGTTGGGAGACTGACGATAAGGACGGAATGAGAGTAGCAGACAACATTTTACATTGCAGGAACTTTTACAATGAGTAACAGAAAAATAATTACAGTAGAAACCGGAAGTGTATGGGAAAGAAAAAAGGGTCATGGATGGCGTAGGAAAGTTGTAGATATGTATACTTATAAAGGAACGGAGATGTGTTATTACAGAGAAGACATGAATGATGGTAAGGGTTGGGCAACAGAGAGTATTGAAACGGTAGGAGGTATATTTAAATTTGACAATAACCTTCACGCATGTTCAGTATCTGCTATTAAAGCATGGGGCAATAAAACATCCAAAGGAGAATGATTATGGATTTTGAAACAAGATTGACAGCATTAGATGATATGTGCAGAGATATGGCAGAAGTACTAATTCAGAATCGACTGATAATAGAGCAGTACCAACGATATGAGCAGAGAGTAAAGGATATAAAAGAACAGTACTCTGATATTATGAGTGACCTATCACCAGAGTTTGTAGAGAAACAAATTGAACAAAAGATGAAGAGTATGACTGCTACTCCTATGAATCCTAAGTATGTTACATCAGAGCAGAAAGATGTTATATGGAATCAGATGGTAGAGGGTAAAGATAAAATATCATTCGAGGAAATGAATCAACATCTAAGCAGTAGATATATACAAGGGAAAGCAGCCTTATTTTTTCGACATAAAATTTCAAAACTGGAAACAATGGGAGGTAATAAGAAACGATATGTATTGTTGACGTAAACCATTATCGGTAAAGGACTTAGGCACAGGGAGTGCGGCCGCAAAATATTTTAAATTTATCTATTGACAACTAAAGTTATACTGTATATAATGTCGATATAACAGTAAGGAGTTAAAGATGAAAAAAAGATTTGACGCTGATGGAATGTGTGTTATACTTTTCTTAGTGGTTACTGTTTCAATGATTTTACTTGAGAGGCTATCATGAGTTACAACGGATATGAAAACTATGAAACGTGGAATGTTTGCTTGTGGATTGCTAACGATGAAGGGCTCTACAATCTCAGCATGTCTTGTGCTAATTATGATGAGTTTGTTGGTACTATGCGGGAGTTGGATTCACTGGAAACTCCTGACCATGTAGCATGGAATGATAGCAACTTAGATATAGATGAGATCAACGCAGCATGTTTTGCTGAAGATGCGGAAGACGACGAGGTAGAAGAAGATGATGCAGCCGTGGCTTGACTTGGTTCCATTCATTCAGCAATACGGCCCTATCGTTTCGATGGGGTACGTGTTGTTGTTTGCTTATATGTTTACTAAATTAGTATTTAACATAAAGTAATCGTAAGTTGTTGTCAGTAAAGGACTTACGAGCAGTTCGACCGGCCGCCAAAGTTGGTATACGTTCTGTCGCACCTAAGCCTCCCGCTTCACTTGTCATAGCACGACAGCCAGTGAATTCCCAAAAATTTTCTTTTTTATCCTAATGTTTTCGCCTGGACAAGTCGATAATATATATAGGAAACAATAACCCACGGAGAAAAATGATGTTGACAATCTACACTATCTTTGGCATGATGATCGGGTTCGAAGGGTACGACAACGGAAAAGTATATTTCGGAGTGTATACCCCTAATTGTGAGTATGGTTATGTTATCACGCCGGAGGAAATTTACTTGGACACAATCTATGAAAAAAAATAAAGATTTCGCTTGACAATGTCGATAATGATTGTATACTTGGAATATAACAACAAGACCCAATTGGAGAAAAGTTATGACACCTGCTGAAAACATTTATCGTTCAGATGAGGACGTTGTTGATGGTCTTGACACCCGTGACATGATGGAGGATGATCAGTACGAACATGCCTTCTATGATGGGGATGATGACGGACAGCCTGATCTTGAGCAGGAATGTAACGATCTATACGGATACGGGGCGGAATGGGAATGCTACCACGACTGTCTTGAGTATCCAGAAGATTGGGGTTAAACTATGGATATGCCATACTATTTTGACGAATTTCCAACCGAAGATATACAGATGTGGGTTAGGGAATGTGGAAAGGACATCCCGAAAGCAAAATTGAGAGGAGACTTGACAGAATTAGAGATATTAGAAAATGTGGTTCGATCAGGTTCTAAAGAATTACTCAAACGATACAGGGATGAAAAATGAATAACGCGATGGATCCAAATTTTAGATACTACGATTGCAAAAATATTGTCGATGAAATTACAGGCGAAGAGCAGGACAACTTGACAATCATGGTAGCAGTACCTAGAATTGATCTTAACACACCAGAAGATCGTCAAGAAAATATTGTAGCAATTTCAGGTGTTGTAGAGCAACAATATCGTAATGGCGTACAAAGTTTCACTTATGAGGAGTATAAGGGAGAATGAATTTTATTCAACTTGACGTTGCTAGTTTGACGATAGGATATGTATGCGGCACGTTGTTGTGTTGGTATCTCAGGGATATGTTAGACGCTAAGGAGAGCGAATATGAACGAGAAGAATACTACGAGGAAAGACCAGAAGAGCCTAGTCCGAATTATGGTAACAGCCCTTATAATGGGAATTATCCTTACAACAATATTACATCTAATTGAAGGTAATGCTCCTCAAATAGGGTTCACCCCCTAGAGGGGCTACCCGGCCGCACTCTGCGTGCCTAAGTTCTTATTTGACAAGCACTTACAGCTACCAAAATAAAAATCAAGAAATTGCTTGATCTAGACGATAATAATTGGTAGAATAGCAATACTTAAGACTAAAACAAGGAGAAAACAAAATGTTATTAAAACTAATTTTAGGATTAGCTATTTCAGGAAACTGTGTAATTGATTTAGATTATATAGGTGAACGTGTCCATAGAACATACAATAAGACATATAATACCTACTGGTTTTACAGTAGCGACTATCGTTTGCTGTTAGACTTTCCCTACTCTGATATAGTAGATATAAGTCTGGAAAATGATATTCTTAAAACCACTGTGGACAATAGACATATTTACAATAGGGTAGTTTATAAACATTATAAATACAATCTAAAAACCAGAGAGTGGTCGTGGGTATTTATTACTTACGAAGAATAAAGTTTTGATATTGACACGTCGATAATAGTATGGTAAGATACTAAATACGAAAGGACAACGCTATGAAAACCGTAAGTAATTTACTCTCAGCTTATTTAACTAACAGTCCAAAAAGCTGTCACGAACTACTTCAACAATGCCATAACATTGGAGCCAGCTTAAATGATTCTGGTCACAGATTTATGAAAGCAAAACTGATTGATAAAAAATATGCTAAAGTTTTTCCATATCTAGAATATGTAGATGAGGTTGGATACGATTGGACTTTTTGTAAAGAACGAGTATCTGGAAAATCTCAACAAAAAATGTTCCAGAAACGTACTGGCAAAACCAATGCTGTAACGATTGCTAACAAGTTAGGTAAAAACTATAATATAGAAAAAATGTTTGATTACATCATACTTACTCAAACTTCTGCACCATATTCTATTGCTGTAGGTAGTTATAATAATATTTGTAAGTATTTTGAACATAGTGGGGATAAGATAACAGCATCAATACCTCATGATACCTTAGACTTTATTATTCACCCGTCGGAAGGGCTTGATTTTCAAGATGAGCCAACATATGATTATGGTAGGCTTATGGATACTATTATGGATCGTATGCTAGAGCGTAATTTAGTACAGGATGATGAGTTGGTTGTTAGTTGCTGATTTTGAAAAATTAAGGAGAAAAACCATGGAAGAATTTGCGGTAGATCTTAATCGCGTTGTTGAACATATAATTCCAGACTTTGAAAATCTTAATGAGGGTATGTTGATTAATCATTTACGTGGCTATTGTGAAGAAGACGATGGGGAGTTTATATCTACTAGAGAAAAAATGGAAATGTTTTTAGAAGATGTCAATAGTATGAATATGGGTTTTGTATTAGCCGAACTATGTTCTAAAGATGAGGTACAATGCTATTGGGATGATAAAGAAAACGAAATGAGATTTTGGGGTCACAGAGATATGAACGTAAGTGATTGATCTATAAGGACTTACATAAAAAGAGGCCGCACGCAGTATGCCAAAAATTATTTTCTTTTTTTTCTGTTGACAACTAAAGTTTACCCTGTATAATTGACGATATAACAAGTAAGGAGAAATACTTATGACACACGCAGAAGCAACACAATTGGTTTTAGGTAAGACTAACAGAATGCAACGTAAGGTAGCCAATAATACCACCGCAAGAATCAAGCCGGATGGTAGCGTGGCTTTCATGTTATACAGTACGGATGTCGTTACTATTCATGATGACGACAGCGTAACGCTAAGACATGGTGGGCACAAATCACCCACGACAAAAGACAGAATCAATAAGTTTAGTCCTTTTTATGTACGCCAAGAAAATTGGGAATGGTATGTAAATGGGATTACACCTTTTGAGGATGGAATGACGATTAAGGCTTGACACGGTGTCAAGAGTATGGTAGAATGGTTTTAGGTTTGGTTTTCACACTTAGGAGTTTTATAATGGATAATGTAATGTTGATTGCTGGTATCTTAGCAGCAGGAGCCCTTGCGTTGATTGCGTTTGGTATCTATGCTGTATATGGTGGTTTTCGTGCTAGTTTGTGCAATGCTCAAGTTGGAGAAGTATACAACTTTGAGTATATGCAACCTCTACACGGAGACTCAAAACGTGTTTTGGCTCGCGTTGTGGAGCCTGTTGTAAAGTTCGACGAGCGGACAATTCGTAAAATGAATGCTCATAGTACCTATCGTCGAAATGATCCAAAGTTTCAGCGTACCAATCATTTGGTAACATGTGAAACAGTGGATGGTAATGTTCGACAGTTTTACTGCGAACGTGTAAAGAACTGCCGCAAGCCATTATTTGGTTGGGCAGTAGCATAACTCTCTTCCGTGGTGTGTGTGCCGTGAACCGCCCTAAGTTGTTGCCCAGCAATGACTTAGGTGCGGACCGGCCGCACTCCGTGTGCCGAAAGACCTCATGTCTTATCTAAGCCTAAAGGCTGGGCCGATATGGTATAGCCAGCGAAAGTGTAGCAAATTCTGTGCCAAACATTATTTTTATTTTTTCTATAGTTTTTAGTTGACACCAGACGATAATATGATATACTTGAAGCACACACACGGAGAGCAGTATTATGAAAACAGCAAACGGTAATGATAAACTAGGTAAAGAAAAATGTATTGTAGTTTCTCGACCAGTTGGGGACACATGCCCGCCTAGTTGTGATTTTCTAGGTAATGGTTGTTATGCCGAACAATTAGAAAAAATTTATCCCGGTGTTCGTCCTGCTGGTATGCAGAATCTAATCACGGAGAAAAACAAAATCCGTGCTATGATAGTGAACGCAGAAAAAAAAGATAAGTCTATTCGTTGGCATGAGCGTGGTGATTTTTATAAAAATGGTTCAGAATTGGATGTAGAATATGTCGATAATATCGTATGGGCTTGCGAGAGTATTCTTGCCTCTGGTGGTAATTTGCCAGATATGTGGTTTTATACTCATATTTATGATAGTCGGCTTGTTAGTCTGGACAAGTATATGGCTGTATATGCTAGTGTCCACAATGCTCAAAATGTTCTCGATGCCAAAGCGGTAGGTTTCAAATTATTCGCATGGTGCGATAGCGACGAAAAAATTGCTACTAAACGTCCAAGGGGAAAGGTTAAGGCTCAAGAATGGCGTGATAGTCTGCCCAAGTTGGTTGTTCTTGGTGAAGAAAAATATATTACTTGTCCAGAGATTCGTCGTGGTCGTGGTGTTGTTACTTGCACCCCTACTAAGAATAGTGTAGCCTGTAATTTGTGCGTAAAGGGATTAGGCAACGTATTGTTTCCATCTCATTAAGAAAGAATCCTATAATGTTTACAAAAATACCAGATGATCACATAAAAAATTTTTGGATATGTCAAGACTGTAGTACAGAAGTTGAGATAATGCCAGATTGGTACGAACAGAATGGAACTCCTGTTTGCGGTGGATGTGATATAGATATGGAATATTCACACTCGGAGGTATGGATAGATGGCTAAATATTATATTTCAAGTGGTACTCTACAATTAATTTATTCGACAAGTCAACAACCCTACGCTGCCTGTAGAACAGTGATACATGAAATGAATAAACATGATATTTTAGACGAGTATATGTATATTGATCAGCGTGGAATGAAAGACTATACGAATGCGGACCAATTAACTTTTGTCGTACCAACTAAAGACATTTTAAGAAAAGAAGGATACCCTACGTAAGTTGTTGTAGAATAAGGACTTACGTGCGACCCGGCCGCACTCCTTGTGCCATAATTATTTCTATATTATACTAAAGAATACTATTGACAATGACGATAAATATAGTATACTTACAATACATGGCACGGAAGAGTTACCCAAGTATTCAAGCCCAAGATTGTGATACGATAAGGCTTTGTCGTCAAACATTCGGAGATACTTGTAGGGTGCAAGTCCCTAGTGCGATGGCCGTACATTAAGATGGATAGGGCGTATACCACCTTGGCAGCCTGACAGGTATACGGGAAAGAGTTGCTCTAGTACGAGTAATGCCTAAGTCCTATTATGTCTCACCCTATCCTATAGGATTGGTGGCAATGGTGCAGTCAGCGAAATTACTAAAGTTCTTGACAATATAATGCCGATAATGTATACTAGGGAGAAGGAGATAATTATGAAATACAGAGTACGATTTCACTTGCAACGTGGTAAGCACTATATGCACTGGCAGATTAGAGCATGGGATGGTACAGTCTCGTATCTTGATCCACAAAAGTATCAGATCGAAATGACAGGCTGTATACTAATAAATAAAAAAAATGCTGCTAAGAAAGTTCATGCAGCAGGAAAGAAGGATGTCTGTGGTTGGGTAGAATGTGATAACTTTTTTATAAATGAAAAGGGTAGTATACCTATTGACAACCTAGAAAGATTATGTTATAATCCTATAGTCGAGCCAAGTTGGAGACGAGTGAATGATGACGGCGATTTTGATTGGGACGACTATGACTTTAATAGTCTGGTCACGGACGGCAACAGAATACATATTGTAGAGGAGAGATGTTATGCCTAATTGGTGCATGAATAAATTGACTGTAACACACGAAGATAAGTCTATGCTGGACAAATTCGAGAAAGCCTATCGGAATGATTGGACTATCGAAACTTTCTATCCTACTCCACGAGATCCCAGTGATCCAACTATGATGATGGGTGAGAATAAGGCTATGAGCAAAGATGATAACGTAAACAACAACTGGTATCTATGGCGTGTAGCCAATTGGGGTACAAAGTGGGATATTGGATGTGGAGATGGGTATGGTCTGGAACCAACTAGGGTAGATAACGAACTTAGTATAACGTTCGATAGTGCATGGAGTCCTCCATTGGGATTCTATGAGAGGTTGGTAGTCTTGGGATTTGACGTACAAGCGTCCTATTTTGAGCCAGGGATGAGTTTTGCCGGAATATGGCACAATGGTACGGATGATTCTTATGAGGGCAACTGGAACGATTTTCCAGAATCTCTGCGAGATGAGTTCAGTATGCACGAATACTATGATACTATGGAGGAAACATAATACAATACATAGCAGGGTTCGCTACCCTGTTATAGGACGGTGACTGAAAGTGTGCTGGCCCGCATGAGGGTGCAACAGTACGCGAATCCTTACCAACGGGCGAGTGCTTGAGGTTTGGGCTAGCGGTGCGAAGTAGGGAACACTGACATATCATGCCCTGAAAAGTTGGAGGTAGAAAAAGAAGTCCTCCCCGTCCAATAATATAACCGCCTGTAAGACCTATCCTGTTATTGTTTCATGGGGCAAGGCGGTTTATCTATTACCCGTTACAGATCGCTGAAAATCGTTATGAGGGTTATTAGTCTTATTTGACTAAAAGACATCTTTGAGAAGTAGGGCTGTAACGGGTCTTTCTGTAAAAACGGCCGCACGCAGCATGCCTAAGTTGTTTTATATCAACGACTTACGAGAGATTATTTTTTTACCTTTCCTCAAGTTATTAAGGTTGACATGACGATAATATATGGTAGAATGATATTATAAGTGACAAGCACTGTGCGAGTTACTAAGTTTGGTTTACTTTTGGAGATTTCACCATGAAGGCTTTTTCTTTTAATGTTACTATTGCTTCTGAGGCACTTGATACCGAAGTTATCGAAGATACAATTCGTCAAGCACTTACTGACGGATTGCCTGAAGATACTCTAGCCCTGTGTAAAGCAGACGGTGTTAAGGAATATTCAGAACAAGGATGGAAAGTTGCTCGCAACCGTAAGTTCGGTATTGGCGTTAAAGAAGCCGGTGATGCTCATAAGGCATCTAAGGCTAGGGTAGAAGCAGAAGTTGCTACAGCCTAATCGGAATAGTCAGAGTCGCAGCGTCAATGGGGATAACCAAGACTGCGGCTCTGGCTTTCTTATTGGCCTCGTAGTTCAACGGATAGAACAGCGGTCTTCTAAACCGTCGATGTGAGTTCGATTCTCGCCGGGGCTATTAACTATTTGGAGAATAATATTGGATAAAAAAGAAAAAATAACAACAGTATTAGATTACCTAAATCACAAGATGAGTGTGATGAATCAGGTAGAGACAGATAAGGTAAAGAAAATCCTTGAGGATGACGATATAACTCTTAAGGAGGTAGTGGAATGGTATATAGACTATGTTTGGCGTTCATCTTGATATTCTGTAGTGGATGTGTAACAACTACAAAAACCACTATGTTCTGTAATAAAACAATATCCCTTGACAATCGACCAGTAGATGGTACAATGGACGTTGGGATTCGATGGGAGTTCTTTAGAGATTGGAGCAGAAAGTGAACGAGATATGTGAACAAATGCAAGAAGACATTAGATGTATCCTTGATGGTCGTAGTGATCCTAGCACTATTGATATGATTTGTGACCTAATAGTGGAGAAACTTGGTAATGACTAAAATTATCATAGAGTTTTCTGGTTGGGTTGAGGCTGACCCTGAGAGTATCAGATTTCAATGGATCGGAGATTATATAGAGAATGAATCTCATAAACATATTATTACAGGTACGGAGTATCAGGAATTAGACGAAGATGAGCGTGATGATTACATACTAGAAGACTTAGGAGTAGCATACAGAGATGCTTTTGATGGAGAACTAAATGTATGTGATGTGGATGTAGAAGAGGATCCTGATCATGTTGCTAAGGAATTTCTTGAAGACTTATTAAAGGATAAACTATGAGTAAATGTGGTTCAATAAAAGTTTCAACTAAAAAACCTTGGGAGGTATCTCGTGGACACAACATTCATCGTTCTGGTTCTGGTACTCATGATAACCGGCCTCGCAGAGTTCGCACCCGCATGGATATTCGGAGAAGAGCATTAGCGGACTATTGACTTATTGGACATCTTGGGTATAATTTAAGAAAAGGAGAGACAAATGGGTTTGGATCAATTTGCATACGCTGTAGACTCAGAAGGTAATAGTGAAGAAATCGCTTGCTGGAGAAAACACCCTAATCTTCAGGGATGGATGGAAGACTTGTATCATAAAAAAGGTGGCAAGGAAGAATTTAATTGCGTGGCTGTAGAAATAACTACAGAAGATCTTGACGATCTCAATAAAGCCATTAATCAGAAAGATTTACCAGAAACTCAAGGTTTCTTTTTTGGTGGCGATAGTGATGATTATTACAAGGATGAGGATACTCAATTTATCCAGAATGCTCGTGCAGCCATCTGCAAAGGCATGAGCGTAGAATATAGTAGTTGGTGGTAGTGCTACGGGGCGTTCGTTCAATGGTCAAGGACCGTAGTCTTATTAACTACAGAAGTGGGTTCGATTCCCTCACGCCCTACTTTGCCCCTATAACTCAATCGGTAGAGTAGCGGTCTTTTAAACCGTATGTTGTAGGTTCGAGTCCTACTGGGGGTACTGGTGATGTTCGGTAGTTTTCACAAAGGAGAGATTTTATGAGTGGCTTTGAATGGAAAGTATTAAAGGATAACAATAATGATATTTTTGATAATAGCGCTAATTATATTGAGTCCATGATTAATAATGAGGAGTATGATGAAGATTGTAGAGAAGATACCGTTGACAGACAAAGTTGGAATTATTATGATGATATTAGTGATAAAATAGAATACTGATCTCTTCTGGCTGGTGCGGTGTGGTGGGACACATATATCTATCTAGTTATAAATTATATAGCCTGTTCGAATCAGGTCGCCAGTCTTTATATTATGAATGTTTTAATGCAACAATTAGATGAATACAGAAGAAATGAAGATGGTAGCGTTATACAAGGCGCTGCTCATACTTCTAAGTTGTTAAATCATAAATATCGAAATAGGATAATTATGACAACATACTCTTATCTAAAAAAGTTAAATATTGATTATGATTCAATAGCCTGTTGTGGTACTAGCGGATTGATGATTGTTCCACAGATTGCTGAGTTATTAAAAAAGAACATTATTATTGTAAGGAAAGATTTAAAAGGGTACAGCAAATTCTATGTAGAAGGCCCATATACAAAGAAATATATTATTGTTGATGATTTAATATGTTCAGGAGATACTATTAAGCATATCCTAAAAAGTATTGATATAGAAAGTTCACGATCTAAGTGTATGGGGGTTTACTCTTATATAAAAGATGAGTGTGCATACAGAAACCATCCCGAATATTGTAAAAAAGACTTGGGTATAGAATATCTATAACGGCATAAATAGTGCGGCCGGGTTGCTCGTAAGTTGTTTACTGACAAGGACTTACGTTTATTTTTATTTTGTTTAAAGAATACCCCTTGCATCCGACGATATATATGGTATACTGAGAGAACAAAGGCAATGACACTCTTACGAAAGGAACTGAAATGCCTGCTAATGTTGAATCTATGTTTTACACTGGAGCGACTCCTTGGCATGGCCTTGGAGAAAAATTGGAAGATGCTCCAACAATCTCGGAAGCAATCGAGGCGAGTGGTCTTGATTGGGAAGTAGGGACGAAAGACCTTGTAACCAAAGATGGTTATGATGTACCTGCAAGAGCAACCTATCGAAAGACTGACAATACCATTTTAGGTGTAGTCGGCCCACGATATGTTCCTCTTCAGAATAAAGATGCTTTTAACTGGTTTCAGCCATTTATTGATGCTGGTGAATGCAGTCTGCATACGGGTGGTTCGTTAAGTGACGGTCAAAAAGTCTGGGCCTTGGCTCAACTCAACCGTGACCCTAGCGAAATTGTCAAGGGTGATGAGGTGCAGAAGTTTATTCTTCTATCCAACAGTCACGATGGCACAACCGCTATTCGTGTCGGATACACTCCAATTCGTGTTGTTTGTGTCAATACCTTGGCTTTTGCTCACCAAAACGGCGTAAGCAAACTTCTACGTATTAGACATACGAAAAGTGCAGCGGCTAATCTAGATAATGTCAGAGATATTATGGATAATATCAACGGACAGTTCGAGGCTACTGCTGAACAGTTCCGATTCCTTGCTGGTCGTAACTTCAATCAGGTTGACGTTCGCAAGTATGTTAAAACATTGCTGAATGTAGAAAAGACTGCTGACGAAGACTTGAAAACTCGTACCAAAAATATCCTTGATGATGTTCTTGCTACGATTGAAGGGCCAAAGCAAAGTATGCCCGGAGTTAAGGGTACGTGGTGGGCTGCTTACAACGGCTTCAACGAGTATCTAAATTACACCAAAGGTCGCAATACTAATAACCGTATGGAAAGCCTGTGGTTTGGTCAAAATGGTGCTGCTAATAATCGAGCCTTAGCGTTGGCAACAGAATACGCTAATTCGCTCTAAACGCTCTCCTTTCGTGGTGCGTTGCCAGTTGAGGGTCGGCCTAGTTGTCAGGTCGGCCCTCTCTTTTTTATTTATGTCTAAGTCGTTACTAGATAAGGACTTAGCTACAAAGCGGCCGCACGAAATGTGCCAATAATAATAAGATGAATAAGATGAAAAGTTAATGTTCATAAGTCTATATCTGACAAGGACTTACGTTCTTTTCCTAATGGACAAAGGGGTTGAAATCCGATATAATGGTAGGAGGCGTAAGTTGTTTCCCAGTAAGGACTTAGGAAGGGTTTTATAATTATAATATAAATAGGAGATAACTATTGTCACACCTAAACCGAAAGGTTTGGTTAGAATGGTTATAGTCAGCGAAAGTGGAGGGTATTTGATTTTGATACAGGAAGAAAGATGGGCAATGATTGTTAGTCAAGATAATATTATAGATAAGATTGTAATATTTGATGACTATTGGTCAGGTGCTAGGTATACGAAACATTATATTCAAAGTATTGATAATGATGGTTTTAATTCTATTGTTATTGGTAAATGTTATAACAAGGATGGGATTAGTATTGGATTATATGGTTGTGAATTAGGTTAATATTTGTATTACCTAACCTATCAGGTTTGCGTCTTGATGTTATAGTCAGCGAGTTTTAAGGGAATGTATTATGAATAATTATAATAGTCAGATATTGAAATTAATAAATTTTGCTAATATACGTACGAATTGGCACGATAGTACTGGAGAAACAAAATACCTAGAAGATGCTAAAGGAGCATTAGAGTCTGCTTTAGTTTATATTAATACAAAATTAGATGAAAACAAATGCATGGAGGCTAATAGAATTTAATTATGGAATTTTTAATAACAACAATTATGATGGGTTATATAATTTTAATATCTATAGGCATGATCAAGATATAGTACTTGGTTGGTGATAGGGTGTATTTATATATAGAATATATTAGTATTATCCTCCCGACCTGTATAAATATAACAGAAATATAGAAATAGTCAAGAAGAAAAAACCGATTAAAAGATTTTATTAACTAGAGAAAGCAACAGGAGGTTAAGATGCCAGCAGTAAATCCAGTATCAGTAGAAACAGATGGAATAGTATGCGATCTTATAATGAAAAGGATTGGTAGACCGAAAAATTTAATAATGTGTAAGGCATCTAATCTTTGGGAAAATAGATATAGAATTAATGTCTACACTAAACATATGGTAGATGCCGAAACCCAACTAGAAGGACAAAAAATATCTTATAGTTGTTTTGCAAAATTAATTGATGATAAAGAATTAGAAATAATTAGTGAAACAAATAATTTACTAGCCTAATATTTGTCCCACCTTATGTATCAGGTTTGCCCTGTATAATCATAGTCAGCGAATATTAAGACCCGGTGTATTATTAGATTAGCCGAACAGTATCTTGTGACGACAAACAAACAGCCCTACTATATGGTAGTTGGATATAAATGGTCGTGGAGTAAGATGGATGTTAGGTCAAATCTTTTTTGGGATAATTATATTATTATTTTTAACAGGAACTACTAGTATATCTGTATCAATATGGTTAGAGAATAATACTCCTATAAATTATTATCCTGTACCAAATAACCCTCATCGAGAAAAAACAACTATTGAAGATGTTGCAGAATTTATCTCAACTGATTCAGAGATAAGTGAGGTCGAGGAACTAGCACCTGTTAGTGAAATTTTAGAATCTTTTAGTATGGAAGATTTAAAGGTCGAGGATGGTCAAATAGATTTATATGAAGATCTTTATATTGATGAAGATTTATTAGAGTGATCTTTGTATTACCTTAACTATTAGGATTGCTCCAATAGTTGATAGTCAGTGAAAATATAAGGTCAGCAAAATTTTGTATCATTTAAACTATTAGGGTTGAACTTGTTATGATTAATATTAGTATGAAAGATAATGTGGCTTGTGAGAATGTTTGTAAGGCAATAGAAAAAGAAGTACAAAGTTGGATCAAGGAAAATGGCAAGGATTTAAGTGATTGTTTTTTGAATATTAATATAATGAAAGTATCTCATTCATTAGAGAACCTTGATACTACTCCTACTATGACCCATACAGTAACAGAGGATCAAATTTAGAAAACTCATTTTTATCGGGTTTTAATAACATTTTCCCTACTACTAGACAATATAACAATAGACAGAATAATCTTATGTTTCTTGAATTTTTTTATGTTTTAGAACTATTTTCTACCCATTTTTAGGGTTTTCCTTTCCTGTATGAACCAAAAGCAACTGGTTTTTATAATTTTTTAGGCCAATTTAGTCACTAATTTATACTTAATTTACTTATTAAATACCAACGACTTGTAAAATAGGGGTTTTCTAAGGGAAAAAATCGCAGAAAAACTAAAGTCCAGACGCTAGAAATTCCGATATTGACTCTATGGTTCTTTATGGTATAATTGCTAGTAGTACAAGTAGTAGTAGTTTGAAGAAAAGACAGGAAAATATGTATAAAAATATACTTTTAACTGATCATGAGATTAAATTGCTACGCAAAGTTTTACATGATTATTTGAGAGATAATCTAATGGAAACAACGCATACAGAAGTAAAGAATCTACATATTATTGATAGAACATTACTTGGTAAGAAACCCACACTAAATACAGTTAATTAAAGCATTTGGGTATGATTCCCACAAATCAATTATAAATCAAAGATAAATCAAAAGGAAATCAAAGAAAATGGAAATATTAGGAACTTTATTCTTTATTTACATTGTTTATATAATATTTTTTGCTGAACCTGATAAATCATCTACTTCTTACAGGTTGGGGAAAGGCGTTGGTAAAAAGACAAAAAAATTAGGCAAATGGATTATGGATGATTGATTATACTAATAAGAATAGAAAGAAACAATGGAGTTATTTGGTCGAATATTACATATAGTGGTTATCTTGGCTACAGCATGGTTTTTTATGGCATCTTATAGAGAATGGAAAGTAGATAAAAGGAGAAATAAAGTATGATTAATGAGTATATTAATTTCGTAGAAGAATGGTGCGAG
>Ga0181401_1000267_pt1 | contig 21895 bp, 37 predicted proteins | sample 24SPOviralmetaG_FD_130130 | JGI IMG/M metagenome (GOLD analysis project Ga0181401, IMG submission 130130) | Marine viral communities from the oligotrophic San Pedro Time Series (SPOT) site, San Pedro Channel, CA, USA - 24 SPOT_SRF_2011-07-20 | ecosystem: Environmental > Aquatic > Marine > Strait...
ATATCGATAAAGATGTAAATTTATCATTAGAGTACCATTCTGATACAAATGAGCCAGATACTGACGTAGATGAGCTAAAGTACTTTATTGATTACAGCATGATGCTTGATAAATTTAGGGATACAGATTTTTTTAAAACTTTTCCTGAGTATGAGCCGTATAGAAAATTAACAAACACACCCCCTAAATTTCATGATAATGTAATGCAAAGCTTGAAGGAATTGAATTTATGATGTATATTGTAAAAAATAAAACTGAAAGGAGTTCCGATGGCTAATTTATTTGTAGGTAGTGATTACTACATAAGCGATGTATACGTAGATAGTGGGGCTTACTATATTAATACTCATATTATTAACTCTGACGGGGAGTACACTGGAACTAAAGAATATGCTTTTGGTATAGATCAGCCTATTGACAACTTATCTTCTGTAGGTGCTATCACAGAGTTCAAAATTTCCTCTAACTCAGCCGTAGTTTGGGCAAACACATCTCAAGACGTAAAAAGCGTATTTACTAGTGTTACCCCTGAATCTACAACTGGATCTGGTAGTGGATTTGTAGTTGATATTAATACTGATAGGCTTTGGACTAGAGTTTCAGAGGATCCAATCTTTACTTTTACAGTTACGAATCCTGGAAGTGGGTACTCAATCGGTGACGGCGTTACTTATGATTATGCATCCGCAAATCTAGATACTGATTATGAAAAACTTACTATTACAGTTTCTAATACTGATATTTACGGAGTAAACTATTTTCCCGATGGATTGGACGAAGATTCATTAGTGGCTAACGCACTACCACTAATCAATGTTATTTTATCAACCGGCTCAGAATGAAACTAGTAGCAAATGGCTGTTCTCATACATCTGGGGCAGAAATAGAATATGCTTCGCAAGATAAGTGTCCTGATAAGGCTTGGCCTAAGCATTTAGCAAACTTACTTGGCTATGATCATGTAAATCTTTCAATGTCAGGTGCTTCTAGTCATCGAATTATTAGAACTACTTTTGAATTCTTACATAAACACTATAGAGAGAATAATAATTCATTTCAAGGTATATTCATGATAATCATGTGGCCTGGCTGGTATAGAACTGAGATTCACACAGAAGATAAAAAAGTAAGTGATCATTCTCAATTTTATGATCACAAATGGGCTCCCTTAATTGTCGGTAATGATGAGCATTATAAGAAAAGTTTAGATGTTAATAGTTATATGTACTATAAAAGTTGGGTAAATTCTGTGGATAGGCATCAACATATTATAGATTATTACTTGAACATTATATTACTCCAAAATACGTTTCAAAAATATAATATCCCGTATCTTTTTTGGAACGCCTCAATGAATACTTTGATGGCTCATGAAAGAGATTATGACGCCTACTCCTTTCATCTCTCTGGTAAACGATTTCCTAAAATGCTTGATTCAGGTGCTTGTTTTACTGAACTTTGTAGAAAATCTAACCAACAGATATCTTTAGGGAGCAAAGAGAGCGGCTTCGGGTCTCATTATGATGAAAATGCTCATAAATGGTTTGCTAAAATGTTACACCGATACATAAAGAATTATCTGCTTTAATCTTGCTTTTAACCCTTATTTTTGTTACTATTCATTAAATAAGGAGTTTTATATGGCAAATTACATTGTTCGCAAAGGAAAGTTTAGTGATGAAATTGCAAAATTTGAAGAATCAAATTATCCAATTGATGTATATACCATCAGTAGTAGAGGCTGCTCTTGTCCTTCTCGTTTTAGGGCTTGTAAGCATACCAAGATTGTAAAAGCTTGGCATAAGTTAGACGCACCTATAGGTGCTGTATTTGATGATAATGCAAATATTGTAGGTAACATATGGATGAAATAGTAAAAAGAGATTGGGGATACTGGGATGTGCTTCAAGAGTATGATGGTACTTGTAAAGTCAAAGAACTTGTAGTTAATCCTGGATGCCAACTTTCGTGGCAAAAGCACGAACATAGGTCTGAGCATTGGTTTTGCTCTCGTGGACTTGCTACTGTTTACTACTCTGCCGATAATCATGGTAAAGAAGTATTTAAGACATATATAACTCAGTTTAAGACATTTGATATAGCACAGGGAAAGTGGCACCAACTTGCAAATGAATCAGAAACACCCGTACACATCATTGAGATCCAGTTTGGTAGCGATTGCCGTGAGTCTGACATTATTCGCTCAGAACGCCCACCCCTCAACTATCAATAACCAATACGCAGATTCTGTACTTTGTTTAGCAAAGAATATATACTGGGAAGCGCGTAATCAATCTTATTTTGGTCAATGGGCAGTAGCAATGGTAACTATGAATCGTGTAAAAGATGATAGATTTCCAAATACTATTTGTGAAGTAGTGTACGAGGGTCTTCATCGTAGATCATGGAGAGACTCTTCTGTTTTGATTCCTCTTAGAGATAAGTGTCAATTTTCTTGGTACTGCGACGGTAAGTCAGATAAGTTCCCTAAGCATGATGAAGAAGCTGTCATGATTGCACATGAAATTGCTAACGGTGTGTTAACTACTAAATATATGGATTATACAGGTGGAGCTGTATTTTATCATGCTGATTATGTTTATCCAAGCTGGGCAAAACAAAAGGAGAAAACTATTGAAATCGATGATCATATATTTTACAAGTTTAAATAGTATAATAATTCCGCCTGATGAACTAAAAGCCTACTGCTTCAACTTTTTTAAGTGGTTTAACATAACTCTTTTTGTTTCAGTACTTTTTGCAATTCCTGTAACTTCATTGACCATATTGTTGGTGGTTTTTATGTCCGACATGACCTTTTTTACTCAAAGATTTTCGCATGTCATAGAAAAGTACAACTTATAGTAATTTCATACTTGCCCTTTCCTATAACTTTTAATATACTACTGATGTAAATTGCCGTTAAGGGATTTACATAATTCTTGCTGTTATAAAGGAGAAAAAAATGACAGGACAATTCGCTATTCGTAATGCTGGTTTTATCGGCTTCGATCATATTCTAAAAGAACTAGAGCAAATTTCAACACATGCAATGGATCATTATCCACCTCATAACATTGTAAAATACAATGAACATGAGCTTGCCATTGAAATCGCTGTAGCTGGTTTTTCAAAAGATGAAGTATCTGCTAATCTTAAAGAGGGAGTGTTAACCATTGTAGGCGAACATGAATCTCGTGGTAGAGAGTTTATTCATCGTGGAATTAGTACAAAGAAGTTTAAGCGCCAGTTTCGTCTGTCTGAGCACACTCAAGTGCATGGAGCTGAAATTAAGGATGGACTACTTGTGATAGATCTCAAAGTAGTGATTCCAGAAGAACAGCGTCCTCGTTTAATTGAGATTAAATAAAACAATTTTTCGAGGAGAAAACAATGACAACAATCACCCAAACTTGGGGATACACTTGTCGTATTTGCGACAAGGTAACTTCCTTCATCTATGGTTTTTTCAATAGTCTTGGTAATGCAATTATCATATCTCGTCAAATCGAAGCAAACACTAAAATTGCTAGATTAATGAGGCATGAGTATCCAGGTCTGTCAGAAGCACAGATTCTGAGCGAGTTGAATTATAAAACTATAAAGAGCTATTGCGATGAGTAATTTTTTCAAAACAATCTTTAGTATGCGTTTTAGCGATGCAAAAAAAGGTGCTTGGCCTGGTACTTCTATGGGACAGCCACTGAAGTATCGTGAATCAAGTTACACTTTATCAGAGCTAGAGCGTAGACTAAATGCCGAAATAAACGGATATGGGACGAGATACTAATGTGGCCTTATACTTCTGAGGAAAATGAGTATTTGTCGTAAAAAACTACATAATAATCTTGCAAGGGAGCTACTAAGGTAGCTCCTTTCTTGCTTACTGCTCATTAAACTGTTATCATAATCAAAATGGAGATTTAAATGACAGACGACAACTACCCATACGATAAAATATTTGATCAACCACATCCAGGTCTTATAAGGCAAGAACTTGTTACTTATACTGAACTTGATGGTCGAATTCATCGCACTACAGTCACCAGATCATTTTTTGGTGATGACTATAATGACTCTACAACCTCTTGCCCTATAGGATAAACTATGTCACACCTAGATAAACTTTCTAAAGTAAACCCACAAATCAATATCGAACGCGCTGAAAATGGCTGGATTTTTGAAGCTTCTGGTCGCACACACGACGATGATTGGAAAAACATCAAAATTCTTGTAAATACCTCTGACACCTTATATAAATTGATTGAAGAGCATAACGAGATGGACCTCGACTAGTATGATTAGAAACGATAGAGATAAATACGAACGAATTATTCACCTTTTGCGTGAAATTGAATATGCTAGATCACAATTAGCACCACAAGATACAGGCCATATCAGCACTGCTATTGGATGGATGGAAAAGCGTGTGTCTGCTTTATCTGAAGAACTTAAAAAATCTGATGTGTAATGACACCTATTGAAATATTTGAGTACAAACAAAAATGGAAGCCTGGCTATGTAGTTAGGCTTCACTCAGATCTAAGAAGCAAAGCTAAAGACTATTGTAAAATTCAGATGTTCAAACATCAATGGGATGTTAACGAGTATACTAACTCCTACGAAGATACATGGATGTTTGAAAATAAGTTAGACGCCACTAGCTTTACAGCACAATGGGATGAAAGGTTTGTAAATCAATAAGATGAATAATTATTTACTTGATAATTTTAATAACAACTCTTTAGAATATGATAATGAAAAATACACGTTTGATAAGTATGTATTAGATATCATTCAAGAGGATTATCCCTATGTAGATGATTTATCAAAAATTCATACTCACGGACTCAGCGGTAATCAAATACTTAAAATTAGTGAAAAGGTTCAAAAATCTTTTAGTAGTTACGAATTTAGTACTATGATTGATTTGTTTGCTGCCGAATATCTCCAACCATTAATTGGAGACACAGAGTTTCTTGTCAAGAGGTATCCAACTTTAAATTTCGTTGTTCCTAATCAAGAAGAGATAGGTAGGCGTTTACCTTTTCATCAAGGTATTACCTATGATAATGGTCGGGGGCAAGGAACTATCTGGATGCCTTTAACAAAAACATTTGATAGTAATTCTATGTACGTTGTTGACCATGAGAATAGTAAAAAAATTACATCCTTTGCTCTTAAAAATAAAATAACATTTGAAGAGTGGGAAAGACTGTGTTTACAGAATGCTTATCCTATAAAATATGATGTTGGGTCTGCCCATCTTTTTCATCAAGAAATAATACACGGAAATGTTAATAATGTCACTGATAGCACTAGAATGGCTATTGATTGGCATATTCTATTAAAAGATGAAGAGTGTGGACGTAGGATTCCTGGAGGATTTTTTAGAAAAAAAGACGACTTTTTTACAACTATTTTAAAGAACGATTCTCGTCAAAGTATTATTTACCTATCATGTAATTCCGACTATGATAAAAACATTGTTAAAATACACCAAAATGATATAATTAAAAAATACTGTGACCAAAACCAAATTAAGTATAGTTTCAAATTAGAAGAAAACGATCATTTTGCATGGCTGCCTTACTTAGAGAGCCTAATGGAACATGATTACATAGGCACAATACTTATGCTTAGTATATTCAGCCTACCTGATGACAAAGAACGAAGAAGTACAATACTTCAAAAAGCAGTAAAAAATAATAAAAAAATTATCTTTGCAAATGAATTACAGGTTCTTCGAGACTCAGAAGATATAAACAAGGTTGAGTATTATAGAACTTTTGCTGTCAAGAAAAAAGGAAAGTATTATTGGGAATGATTTATGGTAGTGAAGGTTTAATTGATACAGATTTTACTATTAATACTAATCTTGATACAGATAATCTTTGTTGGGAAGAAGCTTACTTATTAGCCGCTAACGAAACAGGGGTTTTATTTGATTACAAAGGATCAAATGAAAACATAAAACAAGAGCAGCTATATCTTTCAAAAGGTATGAATCCTGAATCAAGTAAGCATTATGCTGTTTTTAACGTGTCTTTAGATTTAGATAATTTCTTCCCCAATCATTACTACTATGTATCTTACTTAAAACTACCTGCAGGGTATAACCTTTGGTGGCATAGGGATTTTTACTATTCTTTCCTTAACAAATTTGATATAAAAAATAGAAATAAAAATTCAATTAGAAGAACTATAATAAACTTAAATAATTGGAGTCCAGGCCAGTTATTTCAAGTAGAAGACGCTATCGCAGTAAATTGGGAAAAAGGTGATTGTTACACTTTCAGAGAAAATATCTGGCACGGAGTAGGTAATTTCTCACTTGAAGATTACTTGATCATGCAAATTACTTGGATAGACAAAAATGATGTTTTATGAAAAATGTGTATTTAGCACAGTTTTCTACTGTCTCGCTTGATACCTATTACTTTTTTCCTTACTCTGTAGGACTTATTCGGTCTTATGCTCAATCTATACCTCTAATTTCAAAAAACTACGATTTAAAACCGCTGTTGTGGAAAAAGCTCCCAATTGATGATTTAGTAAACTCACTTGATAATCCTGCTGTATTTGGTTTTTCTAGTTATGTATGGAATGCTAACTATAACTTGCAACTTGCAAAAGCTGTCAAAACTAGATACCCAGACTGTATAATCGTGTTTGGGGGTCCTGGGGTTCCTGATGCAGATGCAGACTTCTTTACTAATCATCCTTGGGTTGATTATTTAATCCATACTGAAGGCGAGCAGAGTTTTGCAAATCTTTTAGAGACTCTACTAAAAGGTACTTGTAAATCTCACGTCTCAATTCCAAGTAACCGTACTAAATCACTTGACACAATCCCCTCACCCTATTTATCTGGTGTATTTGATTCAGTGCTTGCAGAAGCAAAAGATCAGAAAGTGATTATCAATGCTTTGCTTGAAACTAATCGTGGTTGTCCTTTTAAATGTACCTTTTGTGATTGGGGAGGACTCACCTTTTCTAAGATTCACTGTTTTGATTTAGATCGCATTAAGCAAGAGATAACATGGCTAGGTAAAAATAAAATAGAGATGCTTAGTTTAGCTGATGCAAATTTTGGTATCTTTCCAGACCGTGATCTTGAGATAGCACAATGGGCAATCAAAACCAAACAAGAGTATGGGTTCCCAAAATACTTTGACACCTCTTGGACTAAAAATACCAAACCTGAAACTATTGAAACTGCAAAGTTACTGATGCAGGCTGGTATGCTACGTAAATTTGTTATGAGCCTTCAAACTTTAGATGTTCAAACTTTAAGTAATATTAAACGTAGAAACATTGATGGTAGTAAGTTTTCACAACTCATTGAAGATCGTAGTGTAAGTGTTTCAACTGAGTTAATAGTTGGATTACCAGGTGAAACTCTTACATCTTATAAACAAGGAGTGTGTCAGTTAATTGATGACAATATTAAAATTATTACTAACCCACTTACTTTATTACCAAACTCTGAAATGAGTACTCCAGACTATTGTTCTCGATGGTCGATTGAATATGTTACATTTAAAAGTTCGTGGTCTTCTCATAGTGTGGATGAGTGGGAGAATCTTGTAGTTGCTACTTCTTCTTATACTACTCAAGATTGGGGTGAAATGATACTTTGGGGTTGGCTCACTGTATTTTTAGAAACTTACTACTGGACTGACTTAATAGCAAAACAATTTGATACACAACTGTGGTACGATTGGTGTTATGATTGGTTTAGAACACACGACAACCCCCTTACTCCTTGGCTTTCTAGGTGGGAAAATCATTTGTCTGATGGACTAAGCTATGAATTATGGGGAGGAGGAGTTGGTACAACAGATTTAGACGCAAACCAAGCAATTATCGACAGTTCTTCTTGGAATGAAACTTTAGCACTATGTATTAAAGAGTTTTGTGAGACTCATTCATTGCCTTATCCTTCTACTTATATACTAGAAACACAAGCTAATAGACATAAAGTTATAGACGGGTATTCATCGCTTTCACAACAGCTTGTCGCAAACCGTTGGAACTTTTTATCGCAAAATTTAGAGCACCAAGCTAACTAGATACAGCAAGTCCATACTTGTCAAATTGTCCTTTTATGTTTATACTACTTCAATAATGATGTTTTTAAGGATTATAATTAAATGATAGGAAATACCTTTTGGGAAGATTTAGAGATAGACGCTCTTGAAATAGGTGAAGATGTAAAAGCTATGGCTCACGCGCTAGTTGATCATTGGGGTAGTAGTTTAACTGAAAAAGACTTACTTAATTTATCTGCATATTCAAAGTGTGCCGATACTCCTATTCAATGTGCTATGGCAAAAGCAGCCTTATCCTACTACCAAACTAAAAACTTTATTCCAGAACATATTCATGCTGATATGGATACGACTCCTAAGAAAAAGTGGTGGAAGTTTTGGACAGCCGAATGATTCAACTATATGAGGTGCGCTTAGATAACTGTCTTATGGCTCGCGACCGGTGTGAAGTAGACAGTTGGGGCTGGACGTTTTGGCAGTCTCGGTTTACAATATTACTAAGAAAATTAAATATCGAACTTACAGGGGCGAAGTGTTACGGTAGCACAGCTGGCTCCAACCCAGCGGGACAGGGTTCAATTCCTTGCGCCCCTGCCAATAAGGATTTACAATGACTGAAATTAAACAAGTAATGATGAGTGAAGATAGAACTAGACGAGCTGAGATATTTTCAAAGAATGATGTCTGGCACGTAAATATGATAATTGGAGGACAACTAATTGAATGTCGTCCTATGATTTCTGATGGGACAGTACACTCACTTCGTTACGCAGAAGATGCAGCAGAGAATTGGTGTATGGGAATTATAGAGTAAGCGGGTATAGTATAATGGCTATTATTACAGCCTTCCAAGCTGAGGATCGGAGTTCGAGTCTCCGTACCCGCTCCAAATAAAGGAAAAATAATGTTTCTTAAAGAAGTATCTATAGACTATAACTTTGACTTTATTTACGACATTGAATGGGAGCAGTTTGAGCATGACTGTTTAGGACATCAACAAGTAGAACTCAAAGATATTCACGATAAGGTTGGTGGGTTTCCTAAATCATTGACCCATCATAATACTATGTTTTATCAGAAATTCTTTGATAACAGCGAGATTGACTTTACAAATTTAGGCAATCAATTAGGTATAGAAGCGATCACTGTATCAATAATCAAGCAACCACCTGGTATGACTAATCCTATGCACCGCGATACTTTTTATCAAATCAATAAGAAATTTCCAAATGAAGAAAGAGTAAAAGTTAGAGCCAACTTACAGCTATTAGATTGGAAAGCAGGACACTTTCTGCAGTTTAATGACACAGTAGTAACGCATTGGAAAGCAAACACTGGGCATATGTGGGACTCTACTGTTCTTCATTTAGCAGCAAATGCAGGTCTAGAAGATCGTTACTCTCTGCAAGTTTCTGGATTTTTAAACTCTTAATGGTTCGTTATACAAATCTTCCCGACAATAAGAACAAACCTTTTGGAGGTGCTTACAGTGTTTATGATGAAAATACTGTGTCTCATCGCGACTACTTAATTCAAAAGTATGCAAAAGATACTTTAAGTCACGACTTTGAACAACTTAAACTTGACTATTTTGATGAATTTAAACACTTTCTCGGAAATTCTCACAATTTAATTGGTCTTGATTCTTATACTCATTCTTGCTTTACTCAAGGCACTACGGAATCTTTTACTCATTTTTACATCAGATATAGAAATAAAAACAGATTGAGGCTTGCTCGTGGAGAGTATTTTTATCATCAAATGATAAAATCCATGTACTATCCTATGCGCTTTGATTGGTTGGAGGATGATGAGCTAAGACAAGGAGACGTGTTAGTAATTAGTGCTCCTTTTTCTGATACTTGTGAACTGTATCCAAATCTTGAGCAAATACTATGTGAGTGTGATGAAAAAGAAATACCTGTTCTTTTGGATCTTGCCTATCTCAATATTGCAATAGATATGGAGATAGACTTATCGCATCCTTGTTTAGAGTATGTTGTGTCTTCTCTTTCTAAAGTTTTTCCTGTAGAAAATTATAGAATAGGTATTAGACTACAAAAAGAGATGTTTGAAGACCCGTTATATGTGATTAACGAGCCTAATTATAACTATATTAATATATTAAGCGTGTACTTAGGTTTAAAAATGATGCAAGAGTTTGGTCCTACCTATATTTACAACAAGTATGTAAACAAACAACAAGAGTACTGTATGAAATTAGGTCTTAAACCCACTTCTTGTGTATATTTTGGCTTAGATCTTGATAACAAATTTCCAGAATATAATAGAGGTAGAGAACATAATCGTTTGTGTTTCTCTAGAGTGTGGGATGGGAGAATGACTCTTGGCATGTAATAATGACTGGGATCCGCTAGAGGAAATTATTGTAGGTACTGCTGACTTTGCAAATATCCCTGTTCCTAATATCAGCGTAATGAAATCTCAATTTCCTGAGTATGAAGAAAGCTTTATCAAAGAATTTACTGGTTTTTACCCAGATCAAATTTTAGAAGAACAAAACGAAGACTTAGACAAACTTGCAGACGTGTTAAAAAGATTAGGAGTTACAGTTCATCGTCCTGATACATCGTATGCTACAGCTGATACTAAATCTCCTACTTGGCACGGTAAAAATTGGCATTACTATAGCCCAAGAGATTTGACTCTTATCATAGGCGATACACTTATAGAAACTCCGTCACCGATTTGGAATCGTCAATTTGAGACTTGGGGTTATAGAGATATTTTTACTAAGCTTTGGAATGAAGGATATAATTGGATTAAAGCGCCTGTTCCAATGCTTTATGATGAAAATTATAAAGAAGATACTAAAGGCGTACCTTCTCTGTACAACGAAGAAATACTATTTGAAGCAGCTAATTGCGTTCGTATGAATGAGGACATACTCTATCAAGTATCAAATACAGGCAATGAAAACGGAGCTAAATGGTTACAACGAGTTCTCGGAGATTCTTACAAAGTGCATGTTGCAAAAGATCTTTATTCTTATGCTCATCTTGATAGTACTATTGTTCCTTTAAGAGAAGGTCTTGTTCTGTATAATGCAACAAGAGTAACACCTCAAAATGAGCCTGAAGTATTCAAAAATTGGGATAAGATATGGATATATGAGTGTATAGGATCAGATAATACATACGGTCTTCCTTGGGGAGCAAGTGAATGGATTGGTATGAACTTACTTAGCGTAAATGAAGATCTTGCTATTGTAGATAAAAAACAAACTGAAATTCATGACAAACTAAACCGATTCGGTATTGAAACTATTCCTCTAGAATTAAGACATGATAGAATTTTAGCTGGCGGATTCCATTGTGTAACCTTGGATCTAAAAAGAAAAAGCTAAACATGATTAACATAGTTCATGATAACTTACCTCACGCAAACGTTTGGTCGCCTGTAAAAGAAGTCAAACGACAAAATTTTGGACCTATATATAAAAAATCTCTCCCTACTTTTCTTCACTACGGATACGAGTTAGCTTTTTTTGATTCTGCAGATAACCTTGATTCGTTTATATACCCTGTTTTACTGCATGAACCTTATATTCAGGTTAGATCATTAATAGCAAATCATAATCCTTTTGGTTTTTGGTCACATGTTTCTGACGATGTAATTGAAGGATTGAGAGAAAAAAGAGGTTGGATTATTATTGATATATATTCAGAACCTATCACTCAGCATGATTTTGACGCTGTTATAAATTCACTTAATGATTCTTCTGAGTTTCCAAACGATAGAGTTTTAATAAATACAACTTCTCCTCATTTTACCAAGCACGAAAGAGTGTTTAATTATCCTAGTTTTTTAGAGATGGGGTGTGTGGTTTATCAAAAAACACATAATAATTTTTCACCCTGCCCCTGTGGTCCCCGTCCTGGTCGTCCTTCAGAGGTAGAATATCCGCACAAAAGATTTTTACTATTAAATGCCCACATGGATTATCCTGTAGCTCAGGTTTTTGCTAAATATGCGAGTGAATATACAGATATGTTTTTAGACAGCTCAAACGACGTTTATAATTCACCAACATGGAGACCTTCCAAATTTTTAGAGCTGCCTGAAGCACTTCATGCAACTGATATCAATGTTGTGTTAGAAGCTTATGTTGATCATGAGGTAATTGAATATCCTTTTATTACTGAAAAGACTTATAGAAACATAAAATACAAAAAACCTTTTATCATAATGGGTAATAAGTATTCTCTTTTATCTTTACGCAAACTAGGATATAAAACTTTTGATCCACTAATTAACGAGTCTTATGACACCTTAGGAACGTCTAAACACAGATCAAAAGAAGTATTAAAAGAATTAAATAGATTGAGCCAGATGAATAATTATGAGTGGGATGACCTTATGATACAGTGCAAACCTGTTTTAGAACATAATTACAACAATCTATTAAAGCGTATAAAGCAAACTAAAGATTGGCTAGAGGGGTTAAAAAATCTATAATGAACAAAGAATATATAGAAACACAACTGAAACTTTACGCAAACTACCCTCAATATTGTGAGTACTTACTTACCATGTGGGAATATATTATAAGGAGAAACAATGTTAGATAGAGAACAAATGCTTAAGGCACTTGTAGCCCATGCCGAAGGACACTTAGCTAAACATCAAATGAATGTTGAAGTGTATCTTACTAATCCAGCAGGAATTGGAGAGCATCAAGACATTTTTGAAGCTATGGAAATGGAAGTTCTTGAAATGGCTAAGTATCATGATGTAATTGAGATGGTTGAAACATACCTAGAATAGTCTTAATTTTTTATAATTGCTAAAGCACTTATTATATGCTATTATTGCGGCATAGCTGGTTTCGATTATAACGCTGGCACACAGCGGGGCACAAGCTATTCGAACACTGTGCGACCGTAGGGAGCTGGCTGGGGAAACGGAGTTTCTTTTCGTTTTACGCCACACTTGCGTCTAATTTAATTACAAGGGATACAACTAATGACCAAATCTGATCCGTATGCTGTTTACGCAGAATTAGTAAAACATTCTAATGAGTTGATGGATGATATGGATATTGGTCCTTTAGAATTAGCTGCATCCTATATTACTCATGCTATGAGAATCTATCGCACTGTACTACCAGAAGAAGACTATCATAAGATGATGACTTCTATCTATAAAAGTAGACATAAGATCGGTCCTATAGAGCGTCCAGTCCTTCATTAATCTTGCTAAATGCCTTTTAGTCTGTTATATTTATTCATAATTTAATTATAGGAGATTTTCTAATGCCTAATTGGTGTGCTAACTCACTTACTCTTACTGCCGCAACCAAAGAAGAAGCTCAAGAACTTGAGGCTCATTTACTTAATCAAGAAGCAGATGATTGGACTTTCTTCGGATTCTTTGTTCCAGAGACTTGGAATGAAGAAGATTGGTATTGGTCACGAGTAAATGCTTGGGGAACAAAATGGGATGCTAATATGGCAGGCATTGATTGGGTAGATGACTACACCGTAGTGATGTCATTTGATACAGCCTGGTCTCCTCCTATTGCAGTTTATGAGGCAGCAGCTGAACAAGGTTGGGGAGTTGTTGCTACTTATTATGAGCCTGGTATGTGTTTTGTTGGTTCTTGGGTTGATGGCGTAGACGAGCATTATGAATTTCAAGAATGTACTTCTAAAGATGTTCGTGATGTTGTAGGAGACGACCTTGATGACGAGTGGGGGATCTCAGAAATGATGGAAGAGTGGGAAAGGGAAAGTGAAGAATATGATCTTCAAGAGACCGAAACTAACAGTGAAGGAAAGAGCGAAACTCAGACGCAAGAGACCGAAAACAACTACAGTTCTGACGAACATCAAGGCGGTGTCGAACATTGGGGAGCAAAACGCTAATGGCAAAACATAACTTTGGAGAAGTTGTAGGTAAATGTGGTGTTTGTACAATCAATCTTTGGTCATCTGCAGGGGGAGATCCCGTAATCTGGCCTTGTAATGTCAACGGCTGTCCTCATGAAGCAAAAGATGAGCAACATGCACACTTAAATATTAGACACGGTGGGGAGATGAGCAGTGGACTCGGACAAATTGACTTTTAATGATCATCAAGAAGCAGAGACATTGTTTCTGAGAAGGCAAGTAGCAGAACTCAGAGAAACTATCGAGTTCCTCAAAGAAGATAACAAGGAACTTACAAAAGCTTATTACAAAATTATTTCAAAAAAAGGTTGACTCTTGCTATTTTTTACTACATAATAAGCTATAAATATTTGAAGTATGCAGGTACTTGATATTAGTAAAAACTATATACCTTCGTACTCCTTTTAGGAGTTTTTAATTGCAACCTTTTCCCTATCTTGGTTTTTTCAAACAACTTCTGCCTTATGAAGATATCATAAGGTATCACTATTCTATACCTAAAGATGTGTGGACTGATAGATGTAGTCCTCTTGATGGTACGGTACACTCACATAGACCTACAGAAGAGGTTGTTCAAAGCACTCTTTATTCCAAACAAAATGCTTCTTATAAAGAATTAGTAGTTAAACACTTAAATTTCTTTTCAGATGAGTGGTTTTCTGCAGTAGGAGCTTTGAATACAGACTACCAAGCTAAAATTTTCTGTACTCAACCTGGCAACACAGAACCCCCACATAAAGATTTTTTCCCTGGTTTTTTAGGACACACCAACGATAAGGGAGATATCTACAATCAAAAAGAGATAGATCAACTCGGTAAAAAAATAATCAGATGTTGGATACCCCTCATGGATAGTAAGATAGGTCATTTACTTTATTCTGATAATTATGCTCTTAGTTCTTGGAAATTAGGTGATGTATATGAATTACCTTCTGGCACTTCCCACGGATTTGTAAATGCTGGTAGAGAAGATAGATATGTTTTAGTCTTCACTGGTTGGAGATCTTAATGCACGATTATTTATCTTTGTTTGAGAAAGTTGAGACTTGTCAGGATTGGTATGACTTTCTTGATAACCCAAATTATGATAGCATTGATTTTGGTTATGCTCTAATGCACAAATTTTGGGATTCAGACATTCCTCCGTATACTTATTTAGGCAATATCGGCGGTAATTGGGTTTGGAATAAACCGGATAGCGATCCCAAACCTAATGGTTGTGGTCTTGGTAGTGAACAAGCAAAGATTGACGAATTTAAATACTATAAAAGTTATGATAAATACCCGATTGATTCACTACTACAAAAAATGGTTGAGGTACTTCAAGTTGATAAACCAACAGCAGTTGTAAATTATCAAACTCCTAACAATATTACTAGACTTCACTTTGATATTATGACTACGTTTTTAGAAGATCGTAATGACTTAAATGATATACCGTTTGATAGAGATACACTACAACCAGTCGGCATGAAACCTTTACGTAGGTTTTTTATTGCTTTAACTGATTGGCGAGATGGTCATGTTTTTCAAATGGGCACCCAACAGTGGGCAGGGTGGAGGAAAGGTGACGTAATAGATTTTCATTGGCGTGGAGTCCCGCATAGTACCGCAAATACTGGTTTTAGTGATCGTGCCTTACTAAAAGTTAATGGTTTTAGTGATATTACTTACTTTGGTGATATCATTTTGAATAGTTAAAGATGTTTGATATATATTGGGAGTATGCAGGTACTCGATACAAGCATAAACTTCAAGTAGTAAACTCCGCCCGTGGAGATATACGTAATATTACATTTAATGTATTTTCTGATAAGTATTTTTCTTTTGATTTTACAAAAGAACCAAGTGAGAAATTTGATGAGCTTCTTAAACAAAGAGCTTTACAGTTAAGAGATAAGTACAAATACATTAAACTTTATTTTAGTGGAGGGCAAGATAGTATTACAATGCTTCATGCCTTTATTAAGAATAATATACCACTAGATGAAGTTATCATATATAGATTTGGTAATGAAAATAGCGAATCTAATATAGAAGCTGATAAACACGCTATTCCATATGCAAAAAAAGTTCTTAATGGAACAAAAACTAAATTATCAATCCATGAGAACAAAATAGATTATTTTAATAAATATTTAGGTGAAAAATGGCTTTTTACTCGTTCTTCTATGTCCTTGAGACATTTTAATTTACCTAGAATAAAAGGGAACAACTTTTGCCATTTATTTGGTTTGCTTGACCCAAAAGTTTACTTTGAAGATGGATTTTATTATACAAGACTATTTGATACTGAAATAAATGAGTTAGCTCAATATAAAAATGTTGAATTTTTTTATACCAGTGAAGATTTTATTGATCTTCACATCAAACAGCTTCATTTAGTTAAGAACTTTATAAAAAATAGTCCTGATAGGGATAAAATTTTAGCTCTATACTACGATGATCCTCAGAATTATGATGACATAGTAAAGAGAGTGTGTAGAGATGATCCTTTATTTGGTAAACTTTTTATAAAGCATATATACAACACGGTTTTAGGTGATAAAGACAAGATTTTATATTCTGAGCTTGATCAAGTATTAAAAGACAAGTTTCGTTATCAATTATCAACTAAGGTCAATGGGCAATACGCTTTTAAACAGCTCATAGCTTATGAAACTGGCCGTATCTGCTTAGGCCAATAGGAGAAGAAATGTCATATGTTAAAAGAAAATTAGATGAACTTGATGAATCGCAGAACAAAGTTGGTGGTTCAGAGTTTTTACATAAACATCCATATGATCCTCAAATTCTGGAAGAAATACGAGATGATATGATGAAGCCTCGCACTTGTGCGGAGTTTATGCACTGGGTTGAGATGAATCCGCACTATGATATGGTTGCTGAGGCTAGTAGTCAGTTCATACGCGGTAATCCACAAGATGTTTGTTTTTGGAATTGTGCTAAAGTTGAAACTGATTGGGCTCCGATAGTCAAGAAGATTGATGATTTTGCTAAGGAGAATCAGGTTGTTGAGAATTTTGATACAACACACACCGATGAGTGGCGTTTGAATAAACAAGAAAAACAAAAAGAATTTGTTCCCTTTAGGCACAACTCAGAACTTGTTAACATGCGTATGCATGGGTTTAAAAAACAATATCAACTTCTGGAAGTAACTTTGTCTGATAGTTTTCCAGAACTACAGGAAATAGCTAATCTCTTTGAGTTTACTTGGGAAAAGACTGATATTAATTTTCAACCACCTAGTGGTCAGTTTCCTCGTCATGTTGACTTTTTAGCTACACCACTCAAAAGAGCAATTGAATATGATTCTTCCATCGCTAATCTACCTTATAACCCAATAACTAAATCTCCTGAAGGCTGGCGGTTGTGTAGAATTTTATTAGCACTTGAAAACTGGTCTCCTGGACAGTTATTTTCTTATGAAAACTACAACTGGACAAATTGGGCTCAAGGCGATGCTGTTAACTTTAATTTTGCTTCTGTTAGACATGCTACTTCTAATTGTAGTTATGTTAATAGACCTTTATTAAAGATTTCAGGATTTATCAAAGAAGACCACTGGTTAGCTAAAAAAGAATTTAGGAGGTTAGTATATTGATTACTTATCAACAAGTTAAAAACTATATTACAAATAACATAGAATCTATCGAAAGAGATGACTTTTATCTACTTGAAGGTAAATTAGTATTCAAAGACCTTTCAAAGGCTAAAATAGTTTGCACTTATTTTGAAGATAGAAACTTAACTGTTATATTCAATACTACAAAAATTTGGGATCATTGGAACACTGAGTACGCAGCTGAGATGTACTTTTCTGATGGATTTGAGGATTTTAAATGGAAGTAATTGATATTGAGTCTAAATTTTCAAAACATTTTGATTGGCATTTTGACCCTCTAAAGAAAGATCATAATGATTGTCCTGATCTTGGTGTCATGCCTTTTGATTATAAGTCTTTATCTTCTCATTTTATAGAAAAATGTTCTTCTCAAGATAGGAAAGCAAACGGCAAAGGTTGGGATTACTACTTTGAAAATGGTAATTTAAGACAAGATATTATTGAAAGTAAGTCTGAGGGATTTCAAGAGCTATTCCAAGTTTGGTTAGACACTGGATGGACTCATGAAAACAGTTGCTACTTTGAATTTTGGGATGAAGATCTTGAAGACTTTTATCAACCACTATTAGATGCTTACTTTGAGTTTGTAGGAGAATTAAAACATACTCAAATTAGACTGTTTATCAAACCTCCCATGACTACGCTTGGACTTCATGCTGATACTTATAATTCTTATTGTAGAAAACACAGCATCAATACAGATCAGGTTTTTAGAGTTCAAACTTTCGTAGAAGATTGGGAGTGGGGTCATTATAATTTGATAGGCAACCACGTGTGTCATCAATATAATGCTGGTCAGTCACAACAAATAAAACAAAACGTTTTTCATTTATCTGGTAACTTTGGGTTTAACCCCATGTGTACTATGAATATTACAGGAGTCAAAACATGAGCAGGGAGTTTTTAGTTATTATGGCACCAACGCAAAAAGAAATAGAATGGTTAGAGAATCATCCTCGATGGTATCGGTATACACCTGGTTATAAATTTGCTAGGAGAGTAAGAATTTTTTTCAAAAGGAGCATTAAAAAATGGATGACCCGACGGTAATTAAGTTTCCACTTACTTCTGGTAGGCATGATCCTAAACATACTGTTGTACCAGAAATATTAGAACAACACCCTTGGCATTGGGATCCAATGAAGAAAGATCATGATGATGATTGGTATTTAACTAATTATGCTGATGAGTTTGACTGGGAAGGTTTAACTCAATGGTGTTTTCAAAAATGTAATCAACACGGACGCTTTCAAAAATACTGGGTATATGATTACGAAACTGAGAAAATTTGGCACGGTACTGACGATGCTACTAATTCTCCTATTCGTGACCAAGCATTATTGATGATGCGTAATAACACTATCACTACAGGAAATACTCCATACTTCAAACTTGCAAATGAAGAGTTCGAACATTGGGAAAAACCACTTCGTGACTTATTTCCTATGTTAAAACAAGATAAGTTAGGTATTTCACTATTTATTCAACCCCCTGGTTCTATGCATTGGAGTCATTGTGATACTTATTCATCTTTTATTAGACGCACTGGAGATGCAAAACCAAATTATGAACGTCTACGTAGGTACATGATTTTTCCTCGCGATTGGGACTTCGGACATTTTTTTCATTATGGTAATCATGTAATGAATCAATGGGAATGTGGGGATGTCTGGGACTTGAGACCAGGCGTTTATCACGGAAGTGCAAATTGCGGTCCTACACCAAAAGTAACAATCCATTGGAGCGGAGAGCTTGAAGATGGATATGACGATAACCTCGCACATAAGGAGATGATAATTGGATAAAGATTACTCACTTAAAGATATTGTATCCGCTGATGGATATGTACCTGAAAATCCAGAATACTATATGGAAACTAGTCGTATGGCTCGTTATCCTGAAGTAGAACTATGGGATTTTATCGAAAATAGACCTGATACTGAATGGATTAAGTTTTCTGAAGAAACAGGAGCTAATTTAACAGATACACATAACGCTGAAGATTGGTTTGTTGGTAATTTTGCTATCAACCAAGAAGATTTTATTCAGTTTATGAAAGAAAATAAAGAAACTTGTCAAAAGAAGTTTTACGAAGCTAGACCATACCATACAGGTCGCAACGAGTTTACATTAGATCTTCCTATGAAGGTAGGTTACAACTCTATGAATTGTTGTGAATATAACTGGGGTCTCTACGGTGATTCTGCTAATAAACTAAAAGAGATTTTAGGTCGTGACTTTTTTGAACAAATTGGTATGGACTATGATACCTGTTTACCTAGGTTAATGGCTTATCTTCCAGGACAAACTTTGCCTTGGCACTTTGACTATTTAGGGGGTTGGGGTCGTGTTAATAATCATCTCAATTTTGATCCTGATACACGTCAATGTGATTTAGGAGAAGTAAAAAGACTACTACTAATGGTGTCAGACTGGCATTGGGGGCATATGCTTCAAATGGCAAACAGTTTTTACCCACGCTGGAAATCAGGGGATTTGTATGAAATTCCTATGATGACCTACCACTTATCCACAAATGCTGGGATGAGTTTAAAATTATCAATGAGTTTATCAGGAGCAATGATACGATGACAAAAGCAATAAGAATGCGTGACCCTGTGGTCAGCAATACAGAAAAAACAAAATATAACGTTGGCTGGATGCCCTTAAGCACAGATCCTGTTAGCGAAAAGGATGTAAGAAATAATTTTAGTACAGAGAGATTTAATGTTTTCTTTCATAGGGTAGAATTTAATCCGCCTGTAACAAATGAAAACTTAAAAATGATGGGTCCAAGATTAGAAAAAGCTGCTAGTTTAGTTGCACCAGATGAACCACTTGACGTGCTTGTATATGCGTGTACAGCGTGTGCAACTAATTTGGGTAACGAAACTGTATGTGCAAATATTAATTTAGGACGCCCAGGGGTACCCGTAATTAACCCAGCACTTGCAGGAGTTACTGGTATGGAAGCTATTGGTGCAAAACGTATGGGACTTGTTGCTCCATACAATGCTGAAGTAAGTGATAGTGTTGGAGACCACTTTCAAGCAAGCGGTATTGACGTTGTAAAAACTGTGTGCATGGATTGTCCACGTGACTATGAAATTGCACGTATATCAGACGAAACAATGATAAATGCTTGTTTAGAAGTTGCGGAAGAGGATGTTGATGCAATCTTTATGACATGTGCAGCTTTTCCTGCAATCAATGTTATTACTGAAGTAGAACGTTTGACAGGTAAATATGTACTAAGCAGTAACCAGGCAATGATCTGGATGGCGTATAGAACATTAGGACTTGATGATAATCTTACTAACTTGGGTAAGTTGTTTGAACACCCAATGGTTTGATTTTCTAAAATAATCTCAAATTTTCTGTATAGAGGTCTTTTCAGATATTAATTCATGATTGCTAAATGCTCCTTTTTAAGATAAATTATATCTCTAAAACAAAAAAGGAGCATTTACATGATCTGGAAGTTTTTTACCCTTAAAGTAGTACAAGAAAACGGCGTAACTCATAGAGCTACATGGAATGAGCGTTTTCAGTGGTTGAAGCGTGGGTGTCCTTTGCGTGATGAGCGTGTAGTAAAACGGTACTGCGATTTAGTACATAAAAAGGCGCACCACTCTTAAAAATTATACTTTTTGATTGCCCAGCCGTTAATTTTTTGATAATATCTATATAGAAAATGAGATGAGGGATCATCCTCCGAGCAAAATCAGGTTGTTTTACAGGTTGAACTGCGAAAGTTAAAGTCGGTCAATGATCCAACGGAGTCACGGAATGCGTCTCGCCCTGCATCACATTTTCGACCCTCGCTCTGGGTACGAGCCGGATCTCTCCGACAACGAGACGCAAGGCACGGTGTTAAGATTCCCAAGCCCCACCTAGAAGGCTGCTTGTAAAAACACGCGGGACTAGGCGCATTGCACAACGCGCAACAGTGCAGTCGGCTCTGTGAGGGGCAGGGGGAACGACTTAAAAAACACCCCCCACTCTTTCATCGGGAGTGCTCCTTCGTGGCTGTCGCCTACCACCACTTAGTTGAGCACCCTATTGGCAAGGACTCTGAACTAGAGTTAGCATGGATTGGTGATTACCAGAAACATACTAACAAAGATCCGGAGAGTTCATCCAACGAGCGGGTTACTGGGGGCTGCGTTGGGCTTCATAAGTTTACATTCTGTTTGCATTCTGCATAATTTTTCATTATACTGTTTTTAGAAGTTGAGGTAAGGGATAACCTTCTTAAAAAAACCCTCCGCAAAGTCTCAGGGGAAGTCCTGTTAGTATCG
>Ga0181401_1000270_pt1 | contig 21861 bp, 23 predicted proteins | sample 24SPOviralmetaG_FD_130130 | JGI IMG/M metagenome (GOLD analysis project Ga0181401, IMG submission 130130) | Marine viral communities from the oligotrophic San Pedro Time Series (SPOT) site, San Pedro Channel, CA, USA - 24 SPOT_SRF_2011-07-20 | ecosystem: Environmental > Aquatic > Marine > Strait...
ACATGGTCTTATCCAGTCAGGTCAGACAGTGGGTTACATAGCACTAGAGGAGAACGTCAAGCGTACTGCCTTAGGTCTTATGTCAATCGAACTCAACAAGCCTTTGCATCTAGGTGAACTAGATATCAATGACAAGGAGTTACGTGATGCCTTTGATGCAACAGTTGGTTCAGGTAGAGTATATCTCTATGATCATTGGGGCAGTACTGATAGTGACAACCTGCTATCCAAGATACGCTACCTTGTTCGTGGTTGTGGTTGCGATTTTATTGTACTTGATCATATCAGTATCGTTGTTAGTGGGCTAGAAGGTGGAGATGAAAGACGTATCATTGACAACACTATGACAGCTATGCGTTCTCTTGTTGAGGAACTTAACTGTGGTATGATACTTATCTCACACCTCAAGCGTCCGTCTGGTGACAGAGGACATGAGGATGGCGCACAGACTAGCATGTCACAACTACGTGGCAGTGCTGCAATCGGTCAGCTTAGTGACATCGTGATTGGATTGGAAAGGAACCAGCAAGACAAGGAACGCCCAGACATAAGCAACGTCAGGGTGTTGAAGAACAGATGGTCAGGTGAGACTGGCCTATGCAACAGCCTTCAGTACATGAAGGACAGTGGACGGATGGTTGAAGTATTCTTTGATGACGAGGAAGAACCAGACGTAGAATTTTAACTAGTGCGGAGACACAGTATGGAATACATATGGGACTTAGAAGCAGACCATCTACTTAAAGAGGTGACACAAGTTTGGTGTCATGTCTTCAGGGATGTACACACTGATGAGGTACACACCTTTGACCCAACACAGACGCAAGAAGCATTGGAGTTTATGGACAATGCAAAGACCTTGATTGGTCACAACATCATCGACTACGACTTGCGTGTGATGAAGAAGCTACACGACTTTACCTTCAAAGGTAAGGTAGTAGATACGTTGGTATACTCTAGGACAATCTGGCCTCACCTAAAAGAACTAGACTTCACTATGTACAGCAAGGGTAAGTTCCCTGCTAACATCATTGGTAGTCATAGCTTGAAGGCTTGGGGCGTAAGGCTAGGAGAATTAAAAGGTGACTTCAATAATCATAGCGAAAGCTTTGCAGCATACACCACCGAAATGTTGGAGTACTGCATCCAAGACACAAAGGTTACGCAGAAACTATACGAGAAAATTCTCAGCAAAAATTTTAGCAGCGATGCGTTACATCTTGAACAAGTAATCCACACGCTGCTGATAGGACAAGAGGAAAGAGGCTTTGACTTTGATGTTGAGGCTGCACAAGAACTGTATGCTAGCCTAGCTGGACGCAAGGCTGACATCGAACAACAGTTGGTAGACACGTTTGAGCCTACCATCATTGAGTTAAAGACAAAGACTAAGACCATCCCATTCAACCCTGCATCACGGCAGCAGATTGCTGACCGACTGATCAAGCGAGGGTGGGAGCCTACAGTATTCACTGACAGTGGTGAGCCTAAGGTAGATGAGACAGTGCTGGAAAGCATTGACATGCCAGAGGCTAGACTGCTACAGGAATACTTACTACTAAACAAACGCATAGGCCAACTAGCTACTGGCAAACAGGCATGGCTCAAGCTAGAGGAGAACGGCAGACTACATGGTAGAGTAAACCATATGGGTGCTGTCACATCTAGGTGTACCCACGCCAACCCCAACCTTGGGCAGGTACCCAGCGTTGGTGCAGCCTATGGCAAGGAGTGTCGTTCCTTATTCGTTGCACCCAAGGGCTACAGCCTGTTAGGTGCTGACGCATCAGGTTTGGAACTACGCTGCCTAGCACACTATATGGCTAGGTATGATGACGGTAACTATGCTAACGTAGTGTTAGACGGTGACGTACATACCACTAACCAAGAAGCTGCTGGTCTTCCCACACGTTCCAATGCCAAGACATTCATCTATGGATTCTTGTATGGTGCAGGTGATGAGAAGATTGGTAAGATCATAGGCAAGGGTGCGAAGGAAGGTAAGCGTATTAAGAAGAAGTTTCTTAGCCAGCTACCTGCACTCAAGAAGCTGAAGGATGCAGTATCCCAAGCAGCAGATGATCGTGGTTACATCAAGGGACTAGATGGTAGGCACACACCTATCCGACACAGCCACGCAGCACTCAACAGTTTGCTTCAAGGTTGTGGTGCAATCTTATGTAAGACTTGGTACGTATTCATAGCTGATGCTATCAAGAAGGCAGGACTAGATGCTACTATCGTAGCGTTTGTACATGATGAAGTTCAACTAGTAGTAAAGGAAGGTCAAGAAGATGAGACAGGAAGACTTATTCAACAGTGTATGCGAGATGTCGAACACCACTACGGATTCAGATGTAGACTCGACAGTGAGTACAAGTACGGACGCAACTGGTCAGACACGCATTAACCCAAAGACAGGCAGACCTTTCTTCTATAAGGATAATCCAGAAGCAGTTAGAAAGCGTGATGCCAACAGAATGTATGTGAATGGTAAAGAAATTTCTAAGAAACATCCATTACACAAAGCAGGACGTTATAAATCTTTCAATGATGCAGCCTTCTCTAGTCTTGAGAACTATGAACGTAGTACTGAGGGCATGGTCTACATCATTACCAATCCAGCGTGGCCTAAGTGGGTTAAGATTGGTATGGCTGTTGATGCTGACGATAGGTGCAACGGCTACCAGACAAGCAGCCCCTTCCGTGACTACGAGGTAGTAGCCACTATCAGCACTAACGACAGACGTAAGGCTGAGGCTATCGCACATCAGATAGCAGATGGCATGGCTAGTGATCGTAGGAACGAATGGTTTAAGCTAAAGAAAGCACAAGCAAGACAGGTATTAGTACAAGTAGAGGAGAAGTTAAATGGACTTTGATTTTGTATGGAAGCTGCTACTAACCTGTTCCTTTCTTAGTGTCAGTATTTGTCTCAGCATCAAGTGGATTGTTGAGGCATACTTAGACTACGTGCAGGTACAGACAGGACTACGCATCCTACGTAAACAGGAAAAAGAGAAGGATATACACGATGACCCTACTGCTTATTGATGGAGACATCATTGCTTACAAGGCAGCTATGTCTGCCGAAACACCAGTGAATTGGGGTGATGGTCATTGGACATTACATTGCTTTGAAGATGACGTAGCCATACGTATCTCTGACCAGATCACTAAGCTAACAGATGAAGCACCTGTGCAGGATTGCATTGTTGCTTTATCAGACAGCGATAACTATCGTAAGAAGGTTGCACCTTACTACAAAGCTAACCGTAAGAAAACTCGTAAGCCTATGCTACTTCCGTATGCTAGGGAATATATGATGAGTAAGTATAACACAATTATATATAAAGGATTAGAAGCTGATGATGTTCTTGGAATATTGGGTACATCAAACCCTGACACTATTATCTGGTCTGAAGACAAAGACCTACTCACTGTGCCAGCAAGGCATTGGCTTAACGGTGAGGTTGCTACGATCACTGAAGAAGAAGCTGACTACAATCTCGCCTACCAAACTCTGGTTGGTGACAGTACAGATAACTATAGCGGCTGTCCAACTGTTGGTCCCAAGACTGCTAATAAACTTTTGTCTAATGGTTGTGGCTGGGATAAAGTGGTTGCTGCGTTTAAGGCTAAAGGTTTATCTGAAGAAGTAGCACTAGAGAACGCACGACTAGCACGTATACTACGTAATGGTGAATATGATACAGACACAGGAGAGGTAAAGCTATGGCAACCACATTTGGTATCCCGCTAGGGCATGAACAATACATGAAATCTAAAGCAGCAGAGTTAGAACCCAAGTGGAAAAAAGAGGATAGGGACATGGTAAACAGTCCTGCCCACTACACTCAAGGTGACATAGAAACTTGGGATTATATTGTAGATGTAGTTGGTGAGTACAACGCTATCTTTGTAGCACAGGCACAAATAATCAAGTACACAGGACATCGTTTGATGAACAAGAGTAATCCTATTCAGGATGCTGAAAAAGCTGCATGGTATCTCAAGAAGATGATTGAGTTGCTAGAAAAAACAAAGGGAGTAAACTGGTAATGAGTACTGAATTACATCCAGACATTGTAAAGTTCACAGCAGAGACTTATGATGAAGACGGAAATAAAACAACAAGCTCTCATCAGATGTTTGTAACTGAGGGTAATCTACATGATTACCTCTACCATTTCAAATCATTCTTACAAAGTGCAGGGTTTAACTATGTAGATAATGTGTATGTAATTAAAAGTGATGGTGAAGAGGTAGGTGAAGAATGATGAACTTTTATGAGTATCAGATAGGTGCGTTGAAGACAGCAGTATACCCAAAGAAGTATGCTGTATCCTATGCAGCCTTGGGCCTTGCTGAAGAGGCAGGTGAGGTGGCAGGTAAGATTGCCAAGATGATGCGAGATGAGATACCAATGCAAGATCAGAAGCAAGCTATTGCAGCAGAGATGGGTGACGTACTATGGATGTTAGCAGCACTAGCCCATGACTGTGGCCTGTCACTACAGACTATTGCAGAGATGAACGCAGAGAAACTAAAGAAACGACAAGAGGCTGGAACACTACACGGAGAGGGAGACAATAGATGAGTAGCAATTACCTACCAACAGACTATCAGACATTCATTGCTACTAGCAGGTATGCACGATGGTTAGAGGATGAGAACAGGCGAGAGACTTGGCCTGAGACAGTGCAACGATACATCAATTATATTGCTACCACTGGTCTACCAGCTAAAGACTTAGAAGAGATTGAAGAAGCTATCATCAGCCTTGAGGTCATGCCTTCCATGAGGGCATTGATGACAGCAGGTGTGGCAGCAGACCGTGATAACACCTGTATCTACAACTGTAGCTATCTGCCTGTAGATCACATCCGTGCCTTTGACGAGGCTATGTTTATACTACTGTGTGGTACTGGTGTTGGCTTCAGTGTAGAGCGTCAGTCTATCTCTAAACTACCTGAAGTACCTGATGCACTAGAGATTAGTGATGATATCATTGCAGTCAAGGACAGTAAAGAAGGCTGGGCAAGGGCGTTGCATAAGCTATTGTCACACTTATACTCAGGTGACATTCCTAAGTGGGACTTGTCTAAGATCAGGCCAGCAGGTGCTAGGCTCAAGACCTTTGGTGGTAGAGCTAGTGGTCCTGAGCCTCTTGATGATTTGTTCAAGTTTGTTGTAGCTAAGTTTAAGAGTGCAGCAGGACGTAAGCTAACTAGCATTGAGTGCCACGATATTATGTGTAAGATTGGTGAGGTAGTAGTAGTTGGTGGTGTACGCAGATCAGCAATGATTAGCCTATCTAATCTTAGTGATGGACGCATGGCACATGCTAAGTCTGGTAGCTGGTGGGAGAACGAGGGTCAACGTGCGTTGGCTAATAACTCTGTAGCCTACACAGACAAGCCTGACATGGAAGGGTTCATGCGTGAGTGGTTATCTCTTGTTGAGTCGAAGTCTGGTGAACGTGGTATCTTCTCACGTATAGCAGCAGACAATCATGTTAAGATTAATGGACGTAGGGAAACAGGACATGAGTGGGGAACCAACCCTTGTTCTGAGATTATCTTACGCCCATACCAGTTCTGTAATCTAACAGAGGTGGTTGTTAGGCAGGGCGATGACCTAGAAAACCTACGCCGTAAGGTACGCCTAGCTACTATCCTTGGTACAGCACAGTCTACCTTTACTAATATGCCTTACTTACGTAAGATATGGCAAAAGAATACAGAAGAAGAACGTCTACTTGGTGTTTCGCTAACAGGTATCATGGATAACTACTTATTATCTAAGACTGCTGACAGTAAAAAGTGGTTGAAAGAGTTGAAAGCACAGGCCATTGATGTCAACCGTATCTATGCTGACAAGCTAGGTGTCACTGCCTCTACTGCTATCACCTGTGTCAAACCATCTGGTACTGTGTCACAGCTAGTAGATAGTGCATCAGGTATTCACGCACGGCACAGCGAGTACTACATCCGTACTGTACGTGGGGATAACAAAGACCCACTGACACAGTTTATGAAGGACAGCGGTATCCCTGCTGAACCATGTGTGATGAAGCCTGACTCTACTACAGTGTTTAGCTTCCCTACTAAGTCACCATCTGGTGCTGTTACTCGTAATGATATGACTGCACTAGAGCAGCTAGAGTTGTGGAAGAACTATGCACTACACTGGTGTGAACACAAACCATCTGTAACTATTACAGTTAAGGATGCAGAGTGGATGGCAGTAGGTGCGTGGGTCTATGAGAACTTTGACATATGTTCAGGTATCTCGTTCCTACCTCATAGTGATCACACATATGCCCAAGCACCATATCAGGAAATTGATGAGGAAACATATAATGATTTCAAGGAACAAATGCCTGATGCTATTGATTGGTCAGCTTTGTCGTTGTACGAAAAAGTGGATACAACGAGTGGTAGTCAGACACTAGCTTGTACTGCTGGTGCATGTGAACTTGTTGACATATAGTCTAAACTGTACCTATTAGCGAAAGTTAAAGAAAATGAAAGTACTTGGATACACACTAGGTATTACTACGGCTTTACTAAACCAACTTCAGGAACTTTATCCTAATAGGCTTCCACTTGAACAAGTAACCTCTGAGGAATTAGCGTTTCTCAGAGGCCAACAGTCAGTAGTAAATAAGTTAAACGAATTATACAACGAAGAATATGAGGATTAAAATATGGGTGGATTGTTTTCTCCTAAGATGCCACGGCCTTTACCAGCCCCAGCAAGACCAGCAACAGCAGTAGCTAAAACTCCTGACCTTGAACTACAAGAAGAAGATATAGAGATTGAAGGACAAAAGAAAAAGAAGGGTAAGAAAGCCCTACGTACAGATGTAATTGATAGTATGGGAACACAGACAGCTAGTGCTGGTTCTGGTCTACAAATTCCTACAGGGGGTCAGTAAAATGGGTGCGCCAGCTAGACAAGTTAAGAAGGCTGTTAAGAAAATTGAGAGGGCTGTTAAGAAACCACTAAAGAAAGTAAGTTATGCTGTAAAAGGTGGTAAAGCAAAAGCACGTGGTGGTCCACGTGGTGTAGCACAGGCAGCAGCGGCAACACCATCTACAGCAGCAGCCAAGCAACAAGAAGAAGAAATGCAAGCTGCAATAGAAACAGAAGGTGTACAGCGTAGGCGTAGAAAGAAAGGCAAGAAGCAACTTGTAGCAAAACCAGCAGCTTCTGTTGATGTAGGTGGTAGTGGTGGTTCTGGCTTAAATATACCGAAGTAAGGATTAGACTATGGAAATGGAACTAGGTACAGTAGCTAAACGCTACAGCCAATTGGAAGGTGAACGTGATACCTTTCTTGAACGAGGGCGAGAGGCAGCTAGACTAACTATCCCTACTCTGTTACCAGAGGAAGGACACAATTCGTCCTCAACATACGCTACACCCTATCAAGGTATTGGTGCTAGGGGTGTAAACAATTTAGCATCAAAATTATTGATGGCTCTCCTACCACCTAACACACCTTTCTTTCGCCTCACTATTGATGACTTTGACTTGCAAGAACTTGCAGGTGACAATCGTGGTCAGGTAGAAGAAGGGTTAGCACGTATTGAACGTGCAGCCTTGGCAGAAATTGAAGGTAAAGCAGTTCGTGTTCCTGTGTTTGAAGCACTAAAGCTTCTCATTGTATCAGGTAATGCGCTTTTATTTAAAGACCTAAAGGGACAGATGCGTGTGTATCGTCCTGATCGTTACGTAGTTAAGCGTGACATGATGGGGAACGTGCTAGAAATTATTACAAAAGAATCAGTAGCGGGTATTATGTTGCCAGAGGCAGCACAAGCTGTCATTACAGCAGGTGATACCCCAATGAAGAACCACCACCTATATACCAAGGTTTGCCGTACTAAAAAAGGATGGGAAACTGAACAAGAGGTAGCAGGTATATCCATTGAGGAGTCCAAGGGTACTTATAAAGTAGACCGCAATCCTTTTATCCCATTACGGTTTATCCGTATTGATGGTGAGGACTATGGGCGTGGCTTCATTGAAGAATATTTAGGAGACTTACGTAGTCTTGAAGCACTAACTAAGGCTATTGTTGAAGGCAGTGCCGCATCAGCAAAGCTACTATTCTTGGTACGTCCTAATGGTACAACCAAGACTAATCAGCTATCGAAAGCACCTAATGGTGCGTTTGTTACTGGTGATGTTAATGATGTCTCAGCTATGCAAGTACAGAAGTCGGGTGATTTTCGTGTTGCATTAGAAACTATGCGTATGATTAACGACAGATTGGCTGCGGCCTTCCTGTTGAATAGTGCTGTACAGCGTAATGCTGAACGTGTCACAGCCGAAGAAGTACGTTTTATGGCACAAGAACTAGAGACTGCGCTTGGGGGCGTGTACTCAGTTCTATCACAAGAGTTTCAGTTGCCTATGATTAACTTGCTGTTGACCTCATTAGAGACACAGGGCAAGATGCCTAAGATGCCAAGGGACAGTGTTAAACCTACTGTCGTAACTGGTATTGAGGCTTTAGGGCGTGGGCAAGACCTTAACAAACTTGCTGCTTTCTTACAGTATCTTCAGCCACTTGGTCCTGAAGTTATCCAAAGTGAGATGAACCTTGGTGATTACATAGACAGACTTGCAGCATCTCTTGGCATTGATACGTCAGGACTTATTAAGTCAGACGAACAGAAGCAACAAGAACAGATGATGCAGCAGCAGATGATGCAACAACAAATGTTAGAACAAACAGCAGCAGGTATGGCACAGGGTGCTGCACCACAGCTAGCTAAAGGCGCAGTAGAAACGGAGTAACACATGGCAGATGCCGTAAACACTTATCAAGAAGAACCAGCAGAGTCACGACAACATGTTGACGCTATGCTGGCTAAGGTTGAGGGTACTCAAGTAGACCCTGAACGTCCAGAATGGTTGCCTGAAAAGTTCAAATCACCAGAGGATATGGCTAAAGCCTACTCTGCACTAGAAGGTAAACTAGGTAGTAATTCAGAAGCTGAGGCTCAACAAGAAGCAGACAGTCAGACAGAAGATGTTAGTCAGACAGCAAACGAGGTTTCTGAGTTACTTGATGAAAGAGGACTAGACTTTGACGTATTCCAACAGGAGTATGCAGAGAATGGAACTCTATCAGACGAAGCATACCAAGCCCTAGAGGAAGCTGGCTTTCCAGAAGCTATGGTTGACTCATGGATTGAAGGTCAGAACGCTGTTGCGGCTCAGATGACTTCTAATATGCAGTCCCTTGTTGGGGGTGCTGAGGAATACTCTGCTATGGTACAGTGGGCAGCAGACAATCTTCCTGAGGCAGAGGTTGATGCTTTTAATGCTACAATGGAAACGCAAGATGCAAACCTAATTCAGTTTGCCATCCAAGGTCTAAGCGCAAGGTATCGAACTAATGCGGAACCTTCCCTACTTCAAGGTGGGACAGGTGAAGTGTCAGGTGGGAAGTTCAATAGCAATGCAGAATTAACTGCTGCTATGCGTGACCCCAAATACGCGCAAGACCCTGCCTACAGGCAAGCAGTCGCTGATAAGTTGGCTCGTTCCAGCCTGTTCTAACATTGTTGCATGGGGTTGGGGGAGAAATCCCCCTTCCTTCTAGTTACATTACGGTGTGCCTAGAAGGGATCACATCCCAAGACCTTACAGGAATGTGCAATCCGCACTGTAGGGTGTAGAAAGGATTGTTAACTCTAACTAACACGAAGCTAACATAACAAACGATTACCCCTGACCCCTTGCGAGGGACAATCTTGGAGAAAGGATGTAGTGTAATGCAGAGTGTACTTAACTCAACATTATACTCACTAAGGAGTAATTACAAATGGCACAAGCTGCTTCAAATCCGGCCTATAGCGTAAGCTTCCAAGGCCAGAATAACAATACAGGTGACGTACGTGACCTATTTCTCAAGCTGTATGCAGGGGAAGTCCTGACAGCCTTTGAGGAAAAGAAAGTCCTTATGGACAAAGTACGCACTCGTACAATCTCAAAAGGTAAGTCTGCATCATTCCCAATGACAGGCCGTGCATCTGCTGAATACTTGACCCCCGGAAACGAAATTACTGGTGGACAATTACGTGCAGGTGAACGCATCGTCACAATTGATGACTTGCTAATCTCAAGCCAGTTCATTGCTAACATTGATGAAGCCATCAACCACTACGATGTACGTTCAATCTACTCAAAGGAAGCTGGTATCGCACTAGCTAATGAGGCAGACAAGAACGTAGCACGTATGCTTGTGAAGGCTGCTTTGTCTACCAACGCAACTCGCGCTGCTGGTCTTGTTCAAGACTACAAAGCCTTTACCGAAGAAGACTTTACAGATAACGTCAACATTGGTGCAGCTACCGCTGACTCAACAGATGCTGCCAAGCTTGCTAAAGCTATCTTTGACGCACGTAAAGAGATGGAAGTCAAGAACGTACCTACTGATGGTGCTGTTGTTGTACTTGCACCAGATCAGTACTACGCTCTCTTGGACGTAACTGATGGTAACAAGCTTGTCTACATGAACAAGGACTTTGGTGGTAATGGTTCAATTGCATCAGGCACAGTACCTTCAATTGCTGGGATGCCTGTCATCATGTCAAACCACGCCAAAGTATCTAACCTGTATGTGAACTTCACCACAAGCGATGCTAACGAAGGTAAGACATCTGACAATGCACCCCTAGCAAACACTGCTGGTTCTGGACGCACAACACACTATGACCTACCGACTGCTGCTGTAGACGGTGCTGACATGGTGGCACTTGCTTCTAAGTTCCGTGGCTTTGTCTTCACACCAGACGCTGTTGCTACTGTCAAGCTTCTTGACCTTGGCATGGAGTCTGAATACCAAATTAATCGTCAAGGCACATTGATGGTGGCAAAATACGCAATGGGGCATAACGTCCTGCGTCCAGCCGCCTGTATCGGTCTGTCTGAGGTTTAATAAACTTGGGGGTAGCTTAACGGCTACTCCCTTTTTTTATTGGATGGTGTTATGAAAAACCTAAAGATTAAGAAGTCACGTGTGAACGAGGCAGGTAACTACACCAAACCTACCATGCGTAAACGTATGTTCAACAGTATTAAGTCTGGAAGTAAGGGTGGTAACTCAGGCCAATGGTCTGCTAGGAAAGCACAACTACTAGCAACACGTTATAAGAAAGCAGGTGGGGGCTATACATCGTGAAAAAGCCTCAGGAAAGTTTAAAGAAGTGGACAAAACAGAAATGGCGAACAAAGTCTGGAAAGAAATCCAGTGCTACTGGCGAAAGATATCTACCTTCTGCTGCAATAAAGAGCTTATCTGCTGCGGAGTACGCAGCTACAACTGCTGCGAAACGAAAAGGTAAGCAGCAAGGTAAACAGTTTGTAAGACAACCCCTCAAGATTGCTAAAAAAACAGCACAGTATAGGAAATAGATATGCCAAATGTAGCAGGTAAAGAATATAAGTATACTAAAAAGGGTATGGCACAGGCTAAGGCTGCGGCTAAGAAGACTGGTGCTACCATAAAGTATAAGAAGAAAAAGCCATGAGTACAGGTGTAGCTTTATCAATAAAGAAGGGTGAAAAACTTTCTACCAAACAAGGCGCAGGACTCACTGCAAAAGGTAGGGCTAAGTACAACAAGGCAACAGGTTCTAAGCTAAAAGCCCCCGCACCTAACCCAAAATCAGATAAAGAACAGGGACGTAAAAATTCCTTCTGTAAGCGTATGGACGGTGTACGTAAAAGGGCTAAAAATAATGACAGGGCAATAGCATCAATGAAACGATGGAACTGTCCACAGGTATCATAGGTAAACGACATGGCAGGAACAACACAATTAGATGCAGTCAACACAATGCTTTCTGCCATTGGCGAAGCACCAGTTAGTAGTCTTTCCTCTGGCTTGATTGAAGCAGAGATTGCAGAGACTATCCTTAACACAGTTGACAGAGAAGTACAGTCTATGGGCTGGCACTTTAACACAGAATTAAACAAGAATTTTTCACAAGATACTAATGGAGAAATTATTTTACCTGCTAACATTCTTAAAGCAGATGCAACCCTAGTGGCAAACAGTCCTAACTTAGTACAACGTGGCCTAAAGATGTATGACAGAAAGAACCACACGTTTAACATTGGTAAAAATGTTGGGCTAGATGTAGTGGTTCAATTAGAATTTACTGATGTACCTGAGGTAGCAAAGATGTACACGATACTACGTGCTACACGTATCTTTCAAGATCGTGTGGTAGGTTCAGCTACCCTACATGGTTTCCATGAAAAGGACGAAAATCGTGCCTTAATGGAACTAAGAGAATTTGACAAATCTGCTGACGATGATAACATATTTGATAACTATGATACATTTAGCATCATTGACAGGCAGGGACGGAGAACAATGTAATGGCACTAATTAGTCAATCCATTCCTAACCTAATTAACGGAGTATCACAGCAGCCCCCTTCCCTACGCTTGTCTACTCAAGCAGAGGTACAGGAAAACGGATTGTCTAGTGTTGTTTCTGGACTATCTAAACGTCCACCTACACTACATATTGCAGACTTAGGTGTTATTAGTAACTTAGATAAAGCTTTTATTCATACCATCCGTAGAGATGAAAACGAACTATACTCTATGGTGGTAGATACAGCAGGAACTATCCGTGTGTTCGACAAGGACGGTACAGCTAAAACAGTTACTAACAACGCTGCTTCTTACCTATCAGGGCTTACAGACCCTAGTAAGGAACTGTCTGCTGTTTCTATTGCTGATACAACATTCATTCTAAATAAGAACAAAATAGTTGCTAAAGATACTACAACCAGCACAGCACGTGGACCAGAAGCACTGGTCTATGTTAAACAAGCTGACTATTCTTCTACATATCGCTTAAAATTAACTAAGGGTGGTAGTACAAGCACAGTACAATTTGCTACTAAGTCTAGTACACAAGCTTCTACAGCACTAACACAAAACGCAGAACGTGGCGCATCTACAGATTTGATTGCAACATATCTAAATACCTTTTCTTCACCAAACGTAGTATCAACTACTTACTATGATGCTATTACCAACGCATCAGCAGTATCAGGTTTAACATTGACAAGGTACGGCTCTGTTATACACATCCAGTCTACTGATAGTACAGACTTTCAGGTAGAGGTGGCTGACTCTCATGGTGGAGATCACTTACTTGTGTTTAAGGGTGAAACACCTGACTTTAAGAAGCTACCTGTTGAGGGACCAAACGACTTTCTTATTAAAGTAGCTGGCGATAACCAAAAGGCACAGGATGATTTCTATGTTAAGTTTGCTGATGGTGTATGGAAAGAAACAGTAGCGCAGAATATCTTAATTGACATTGATGCTGCTACTATGCCACATAAACTTACTAAACAAGCGAATGGTACATTTATCTTTAGTGAGGTATCCTACGAATCACGTAAAGTAGGTGATGATGACACTAATAGCTATCCTTCTTTTATAGGATTTTCCTTAGCTGATATTTTCTTTCACAGAAATAGACTTGGTGTACTAGCTGATGAAAATGTTATCTTCAGTAGGGCAGGTGAGTTTTTAGACTTTGATTTTTTCCGTAAGTCTACACTTACAACTGTGGACAGTGATCCCATTGATGTAGCAGTTTCCTCTAACAAGGTAAACATTCTAAAACATGCTATACCATTTAACAATACACTGCTGTTGTTCTCAGAACTAACACAGTTTAAAGTAACGGCTGATCCTGTACTTACCCCTGAGACTATCAATGTATCTAGCACTACAGAGTTTGAGGCTTCACTGAGAGCCAAGCCAGCGGCTGCTGGTAGATTTGTATACTTTGCTAGTAAGCGTGGTGCGTGGTCAGGGATGTGGGAATACTACGTTGATTCTGACACTGACACTAATGATGCTGCTGAAACTACGTCACACGTACCAGAGTATCTGGATGGTGAAATTAAAAAGATTGAGGCATCGTCTAACGAAGACATGATACTTGTACAGACTACAGGTGAAACTCAAGCAGTCTATGTCTACAGGTACTACTGGAAAGGCAGAGAGAAGCTACAGGCTTCTTGGTCTAAGTGGACGTTTGGTGACGATGTACTGTCTATGTCATTTAACTTGGCTGACATTATGTTACTTGTTAAACGTGGTAATAACTTATTCCTAGAAAAAATTAACCTATCAGTAGATGACGCTACTCAGTATACTACAGGTAAGTTTCCTATTATGCTAGACAGGCGTGTACAGCTAGAGACAAGTGGACTTACTACTGTACCTTATACAGATAGTAACTTGACTTATGTCAATCAACGTGGTAAAGTAATTACAGTAAATAATGTAGCAGCCCTGCTTAGTGCATCAGAAGTAGTCTATGCAGGTATACCCTACACATTTAAGTACCAGTTCTCTGAGCCAGTAATTAAACAAGAAAACAGCCCTATTACAACAGGTCAATTGCAGCTAAGAAACTATGCAGTTGTCTACAATGACACAGGTTTCTTTGACGTTAAGGTAACACCTCTAAAACGTGCTACTTATACTCGTAGCTTTACAGGCCGTATTGTTGGTGCTTCTACTAACATCCTAAACCAAGCAGCTATTGATTCAGGTACATACCGCTTTGGTGTTATTGGTAAGTCTAGTGATATTGATGTTGTACTAGAAAGTAGTAGTCACTTCCCTTGTGTATTTCAATCAGCAGAGTATGAAGCTTTCTTTAATCTGCGTTCACGGAGAATGTAATGAAAGTCCATGTGAGAGATAGTGTCCAGTCTGATGTAGACTACCTAGCTTCTAACCTTAGAGAAGAAGACAGACTAGAAGTGCTAGCCTCACATGGTAATATTAAAGAAGCATTACAGGATGGACTAGATGATTCTGAGGAGTGTTACACTATCATAGTAACAGATACAAATGAAATTGCAGGTATGTATGGATTGTGTGAGATGGATGACATGGTAGCAACACCATGGTTACTAACTAGTCCAGCAATACATAAAGTATGGCTACCTTTTCTACGACAATCTAAGCAGTGGGTTGCTGAGGCTAACCTTAGATACCCTGTGCTTACTAATGCCTGTGATGAACGATACCACGTAGCTTTAAAGTGGTTAAGGTTTGTAGGGTTTACTTTTATTAAACGCCATGAAACGTATGGCGAAGGGGATAAACCCTTCTTAGAATGTGTGAGGATATAAAATGGACCCAATGACTATGATGATGATCGGTAGCACTGCTATCGAGTTTCTGGGTGCTAGTTCTAAAGCTAAACAAGATGAAGCACGTTATCTACAAAACCGTGTAAACGCTGCCGCTGCACGTGACCTAAAGATACAATCTCTTAATACACGTATGATCCAAGAAGGTGAAGCAGCATCAGCACAGAAACAAGAATTGTCACTTGAAGCCTTACGAAGACAAGAGAGGGCAGCAGTAGCCGCAGGTGAATCAGGGGTTTCTGGTTCCTCTGTAGACAGAACAGTATCAGAGTTTGAGACTGCACGTTTGCGTGGAGTTACCACAGTCAACGCACAGACAGAAGCCTTACGTAATCAAATTGAATTAGAAAAGATAGGTGCTAGTGCTGAGGCTGTAAATAGAATTAACTCCCTTCCACGTGGACAAGCACCAAACTTTCTAGCCTACGCTGTTAAAGCTGGCGCACAAGCCTATGCTGGAATGAAACAGGCAGAAGCTATGGACCCTAAGAATATTGCAAAACAAATGGTGGACGTACAAACTGAGGTAGGCAAGATAGTACCAACAGTTGTCCCTAGTCTACCTTCAGCATCTAGTATAAGCTGGTCAGGTGGACCTACTATGTCAGCAGCTAGTGGCTTTTTACCAAACTCATTAGGTGCAAATGTACTTAATCAGAGTGGCAATGTCACACTCTTTCAATAAGGATAGATCATGGCTAAACAAAGAGTACAGGTAGCACCTTTACAAGCTACGGCTGCTGTAAGGCCAACGGCTGCACCAGTGGAGACATATACTAGACCTGCTGAGAAACAAGTATCAAACCCTTTAGCTGAGTTTGTTAATGCCATTACACCTGCTATTAAAGCAGATGCTGAAATAAAAAGACAAAGGCAGCAGCAACTAGGCAGAGAAGTACAAGCAGGTATTGCAGAAAAGCAAGCCTTTCAAGCAAAGATTGCTGTAACAGATTTGTTATCTGAGTCAGTAAATCAGTACGAACAAAACAAAGAATTTTACCTTGAAGCTGGACCAGAGAAAATAGCTGCTGATAGACAGTCTTATTTTACAGATTACTTAACAAAGCTTGAAGATGCTGGAACTAACCCAGCTATTATGACAGCAATTAAGCAAGACTTAGAACTAGGTACTGTTAAGTTCTTTTCCGATCCTGCTGCTGGGTATAATCAGGCTAAAGCTACATATGATTTAGATAAGGCAGATGCTGTAGTACTTAATCAAATTACAAAGATTACTACAGACCCTGATATGCCTAGAGAGGCACAGGCACAGTTTATCAACAGCCTTGTCTCAGACTACTTTAAAACAGGTAGAGATAAAAAAGGCTTCAACGATAAGCTTATGGATTTAGCAGACAAGCAGTCTGGTATGCTAGGTGAAACATCCCTAACAGACTGGTTACAGTCACCTGAATCATTAAACCGTTTTGGTGTGGCTGAGTATGCTGATGCAGTAACTCGTATCAAAGGCAACGAAGCTAGTATGGCTAAGAAAAGAGCCAAGGCTGGTGAAGATGCCTACTTTGCAGATACCATAAACCAGCGTTTAGCAAGCTATGTAAAAACAGGACAACAGGGTGATCTAGCTATTGGCACTGAGATGACACATCCAGTGACTGGTACAACAAGAAAGATTACAGCCGAAGATGTACAAACTGCTTACGAAGCTAACAATGCAAAAGAACTAGAAGCAAAGCTAGCAGTAACGCAGGACATTGTGAACGCAGCTAGCCCTGAGTTTAGGCGTGGTGATCCATCAGCCAACCCTGCTGCTGTAGAACAGGCACACTTAGTTAAATCATTTGATGAGTTCTACACACCCTTTCAAGTTCTGCCAACGCAGTATAAGAACGCAATAAACAGTGGTGCCTCAGTATTGACTAACTCCACTGGTAATCCAGAAAGAGATATGGAGTTAGCATCACAAGCTTTTGCTGCTTATCGTACTGTAGAGAGTTTATCATCAGGTCTAACTAAGCGTAGTAAGACGTTGAAAGAAGATGACTTACTGCGTATGCGTACCTTGGATATTCTAACTGGCCCTGCTGGTAGAAAATTTGATCAAGCATTAAATGCAATACAAGGCAGGTTAGTTAAACCTACTGGTTTAAATGTAAAACTTGACGAAATGGTAAATGCCACAGATAAATCATGGTGGTCTTCCTCTAAATTTAAAGATGTAATGAATAACAGGGAAGTCTTAACACAATATAAAGATGTTGTGGAAGCCTTGGTAATGGCTGACGAAATGGACGTTGAACAAGCCATGGAACTAGCGGCTGGTTATCTTAATGAGGATTGGCTGGTAGTAGAAAGTACCAACGGTATTAAACGTGCTGTGCCTCTGTTAAACACAGACATCAAGCAGTATGCAGGTCAAGAGAAAGCAGCGGCTGACTATCTGAATGAAGCCATGCTAGTACCTGAGATAAACAGCTTAGTTAGAAGTGTACGTGGCGAGGGTGCTGGCCTTTCTATGAAAGTAAATCCTTCTAACCCTAATGCTGTAGACATCATTATTGAGGCTGAAGACGGTGCTGCACCACCCTTTGTTATTGACACTGTAGCTTTCTCTGAGTTAGGTACACTATCTCAGGAGATGATGGTTGAACGTATAAGACAAAAATCCAACATAAAGGATATAGCTAACACAGGTGTGTTTACAACTATTGATCTAGCTGACTTAGGTAATCTTGATGATGATGAGATAGCATCTATGACAGGTATAACCCCTATAGAAGCTAACGAATTGCGAAAAGTACGTGAATCTTTGAACTTACTAACTGGCACTAGTATAGATGCTGAGTCAGGTCAAGGTATTGCCGCTGTTACTAAAGTAAATGAAACAGCCATGTCTGATTTAAAAGCTAAAGCATTAGCTGATGCTAAAGAACGAGGTGTACTTCCTGAAGGAGATGAAAAGAGTTGGAGCCAACAATTTGATTCTATGTTAGACAGTATCACAAACAGTGTTTCAGATTATTTTGCGGGTGTTAAAGAACGTAGTGAGAATGAGGAAACAAAACCTTCTTCTAACCCATTACTAAATCTAATACAAGAGATGCCAGCCGAAAAAGCATTGGAAGATGTAGCTGGTCAAGTAGTTGATGTGGTTACTGCTGTTCCAAAAGGATTAGCAGCAGCTAATGAAGCCTTAATGACACCTGCACAAGCTTCAGAAGTAACACCTAGCGAAACCACTAGAACAATATTTAAAGATCAAACAGGAAAAGTAGCAGACATGACAGGTAACACCGTTGCAGAAAAAGCAGGTAATCTAATTAAGTCCCAAGAGGGGTTTGAGCCTTCACCTTACAAGGACGGTAAAGATCGTTCAGTAGGTTATGGTTTCTATTTACCTGCACTAGAACCTGATGAACTAGCTTTAATTGCTGATGTAGAAAACATTACACAAGAAGAAGCTGATGCAGTTATGGAACTGAAGACTAGGAAGATTAGTACCTTCTTAGCTGATGAGATTACTAACTTTGAAGCACTACCTGAGGAAACTCAGCTAGGTGTAATGAGTATGGCTTATCAATTAGGTGCGCCTAATCTTCCATCTAGCTGGCCTAGCTTTATGAAGGCTATCAAGGAAGCTGCATCTGCACCTGAGGGTTCAGCAGAACAAACAGCAGCCTTAGAAGAAGCAGCGTTTAACATGCTTTACAATCGCAAGGCAGATGGTTCTACTACTAAAACAAAATGGTATCAACAGACACCTAACCGTGCGGAAGAAATGGCTGCGGCTGTAAAAGGATAACATAATGGCTGAGATTTCTAAGGAAACACAAGAGAAGTTGGGATTTGGTAAACCTTTACCTAGTCCCTTTGTCTCACGTATGAGTGAGAACTCTCTTGAGGCTATGAAACGTCAAGAAGAAATCTCTAACGAACAAACAGATTTCTCTACGTTGTATAGCAAAGCAAGAGAAGAAGAACACATTGATGCTATTGCATCTCGTAATCTGTATAGATTCTCAGCCAATCCTTACAATCCTGTAACAGAGATTACTACTGAAATGTCCGATGCCCTTACTAAAGGGTTGACAGACGAAAGAGCCATCGAAGATATATTTGATGCAGCTAGGTCTGAGAGCCTTGACTACGCTATGACAATGGCAGAAGACTATCGCAAGACTGATAAGAACAGAACAGAACTAGCTGCTGCTGGTTGGAGAGGCATAGGGGCTACAATCTTAGCTGCTATGACTGACCCTACTGAGGTGGTAGGTATCATTGGAACCACGGCTGCTGTATCAGCTATCAGTGGTCCTGCTGCGCCTGTTACTGGTACAGTGGCGGCTGCTACTGGTACTGCTGTACAAGCAGGTAGGTCACTAAAGAAGGGTTACAATGTATACAAAGCCCTAAAGATAGGTGCTGGTTTAGGTGCAGCAGAGGCAGCAGTGTTTGAAGGTATACGTGCTTCAATGAAGTACGATATTGATGGCGGTGATGTCATGCTTGCTGGACTATTTGGTGCAGGTCTACAAGGCGGTGTAAGTGCTGCTGGTATGACCTTTGCTAAACGAGCCAAGGTACATCAGCTAGCACAGCGTAGTGCGCTTGGTGAGGTTCTTACGCCCGATGAACAGGCTTTCTTAAAGGGTAACTCAGGTGAAGAACTGACTAACAAAATAATTGCACAAGAAGCTGCAACAGGTGACTTTGCTGGACTAGGTACTAAGTCTATCAATGAGATTACAGCAGAACAAGCACGTACTGTATCCTTCCAGAGAGGCAGCAATGCCTTTACCAAGGCCGTTAGACTAGATGCTTTACGTAGTTTAGTATCTCCTTTTGTTAGAGCCAAGCAATCATCCAACGGATTCATACGTCTTGGCGCAGATAAGCTAGGGTTGAATAGTACAGGTAACAAATCAGGTGAGGTGGTGAATCCATCTGCATCTGAGATCAAAGCTTACTTAGAAAGTAAATACCGTACAGGCTTTGCACGTAGTTTAACAGTAAACCGTAAGGCTTGGATGGCAAGTAGTGGTGGTACAGTACAAGACTTTAACGTACTGGTATCAAAAGCTATGCGTGATCCTAACGCTATTGTGCCTACAGAGGTGCGTAAGGTAGCAGACGATGTACATAAGCAGCAAAGAGAACTAGGAAACTTAGCTATTAAGAATAATGTAGCAGGTTTTACTACAGGTATCTTAGACAACCACCCTAACTATCTACCTAGACTTTTTAGTGATAATGGTATTACTAAGATACGTGCTAAGTTTGGCGATGACAACGTAGCTGTAACAGACTTGGTTGAGAAAGCTATACGTTCTGGGCAACCTGATATTGAAGATGCAGTACGTAGGGCATTGACTACTGCCAAAGGTAAACGTGTTACTCAAAAAGCAATCAATACTTACATTCGTAAGATGGCTACTGGTTATGCTAAGACAGTAATGTCACGGCCTTTTAAGAAGGGTGGTAACGTAGGTGGACTAGACCTATCAGTAGAAGATTTAACTGCTGCTTTGAAAAAAGAAGAACTAGACGAAGATGTTATCATTGGAGTACTAGAAGCAGTTACTAAGTCTAAGGGATTACGCGCACATAAACGCGCACAACCTCGCCTAGTACTAGATGAAAATGTAACGATCAACGCTAAAAACGCTAATGGCGATATAGAAGAACTGTCTTTTTCTGAGTTACTAGAGAACGACATCGAAAACTTACACAATGCCTACGTATTCCAGATGTCAAGTGGTATCGGATTAGCACGTAATGGTATTAACACTAATGCTGCTGGTTCTTCCTTTGATGATTTTTTAGCTAAGATTAAGCAAGAGAATGTTGAACAAGGTATAACAGGTACTGAAGCAGAAGAAAAAGCTTTACAGTATATGTATGATGGCATCACTGGTCAGCATGTATTTAAGCAGGATGTTAGTGATGGCGTAAGACGCTTTAACAGACGTATACGTGAGTACAGTTTTATTACTAACATGGGCATGTCAGGTATGGCAGCTATGATGGAGTTGACTAACTCTCTGTTAGAGTACTCACTACCAGTCTTACTGCGTACCATGCCTCAGTATCGTAAGCTATATAGTAAAGCAGCCAATGGTCAGCTTGATGATAAGTTGTTACGTGAACTAGAAGTAATGACAGGACTAGGTGGTGATGTAGTTACGTCCAAGTTTAATCGTGCCTCTCGTTTTGAGGGTGGCGATATGGATGCAGCTATGATGCCTGAGGCTGTAAATTTCCATGACGAACTACTTGGTAGGGCTAGAGAGAAAGTCTCTATACTCTCAGGTTTGTCAGGCGTGACAATGAGCCTACGCCGTATGTCTATGCTAAACTATTCTTCACAGTGGACTAGGGCAGCAGCACAAGGCAAGCCACCATTCTCAAAGATCAAGATGGAACAGCTTGGTATTGATGAGGATGTAGCATCAGCTATCTTTGCTAATATTAAGAAACACGCTACTACAAGAAACAACGGCAAGGTTTTACAGTCTTTAAACATAGATAAGTGGGATATTAAATCTGCTAAGGGTGTTTCAGGTGAGGATGTGAGAGAAGCTTTTTCCATCTCTGTTTATAGAGAAGCTACTCAGAACGTACAGGAAATGAACTTAGGTTCTGTGAATGGTACACTGCGTAGTGAATGGGG
>Ga0181401_1000272_pt1 | contig 21797 bp, 38 predicted proteins | sample 24SPOviralmetaG_FD_130130 | JGI IMG/M metagenome (GOLD analysis project Ga0181401, IMG submission 130130) | Marine viral communities from the oligotrophic San Pedro Time Series (SPOT) site, San Pedro Channel, CA, USA - 24 SPOT_SRF_2011-07-20 | ecosystem: Environmental > Aquatic > Marine > Strait...
ATAACAGGTTCTCCATGTTAATCAGTGCGTCTGTCAGCTCGAGAGATCCCTGGCCTCGATCTGCCGCTTCCTTCTCTGAGATTTCAGCACGACGTGCAGCCCCGTGTTCCGCGATCTCAGTGACTGCAGCCTCGTATTCCTCTTGTGCGAGTTTGCCTGCCTCGAGGCGTTCTTTAAGTATTTCAAGCTGCTTTGTCTCCTTTCGTTCTAGCGCCTCGATCTCTGTGTCATTGAGCGCCATGATCATTTCGAGTGTTTTGGCTGCCTCTGCAGCTTTCTTGCTCTCGTCCTTTGCCTCGGCTTTTGCTTTATTCTCAATGGCCGCTGTAGCCGCCTCAGCAGCCTGTGCCTCGTCGTATAGGGCGCCAGCTCGTTGCGCAAGCGCGGCAATCTTTTCGGGAGCAAATCCCTGGGCCTCAGCCTGTCTTACCACTGACAGAATAGCCAGAGCGCGGCCTGTAAGCCCTGCCGTGGCCGCTTCCTCCTCCATCGCGGCAATCATGCCCTGGGCTGAGTTTGCATACTCTGAGCTTGATTCCGATGCGTCCTGTATCGCGCCTGGTATATCCGCCAGGGCCTTCGACAAAAACTCCGCTTGTTCCTCTGCGGTCTGCATTGTCATTGCCGCCTGCAATACAGGCAGAGCCATTTGAGCGAACTTGTCAGTGACACCGTCGACCTGCAATAGCTCATTGACCATCGCAGTGACAGACGCAGCAGCGCCCTCATTGCCAGCCGCCATAGAATCTATCGCGTTGCGTAGATTTTTCGCCTGCTCGGTCGATATGCCCATCTGGTCAGCATATTCTGCAAGGCGGGCAGCGTTACCTCTTTGCATTTGCCCAGACTTGAGCTGTGTCACGCCTAGCTCATCAAGGCTATCGATCATTAGTTGCTGGGCGGCTGTAGCGTTCTGCATCGCCTCCACGTACTTAACGCGAAGCTCGATTTCCGCCAGGTTGCGGCTTGTTTTCGCTAATCTAAGGAATGAGTCACTGAGCTTCATCGCCCCAGTAGCTGCATCCTCCGACATGATCTTGCCGATATCTGCGAGGGATTCCTCGAGATCGTCTGCCGACTTTTCCGCGCCCATCATTGCGGGAATCAATACGCTACCGACTGCAGCGCCAATACCTACGATAGCGCCGAGCAGTGGCACGCCCAAAACGAAACCCAAGTCAGCCGCCTGGACGCCGACCGCTCGCATGGGGTTTTGACCAGCAGCTATCTGACCAGCCAGTTGCTCGAATTGGATGCCAGCCATGCCAGCTTTTCGGCCTAGACCGCCGATTCGGTCGCCTGCATCGTTTGCTGCTGGTGGTAATCCTGGGGGGATGGCGCCTTTTGCTTTATTACCGAAGTCATCGACGGCATTGCCTGCCGTTTTGGCTGCGCCTGTTACGTCCTCAAACTCATCCTCGAGAGCTGCCGCAGACTGACTGAGCTTTTCAACGTCAGTTTTTGCTCGCTTTACGTCGCTCGTGTTGACTTTTAGCGTTAATGATCCGACTTCAGTGGCCATACTGGTGGCGCTCCTCGATATTTACTCAGCCCAATGATCGCGCTGACTTCCCAGGGGTCTAATTTTACACCCGTGAGCTGCTCGTATGCTGCTAATTCTACATACGAGTGAGTCGGCATCGACGTATACGCTTTCCAGGCATCGTCGTGATCGGTGCTCAGTCTTGGCGCTGATAAGAGGTCTGGCGGCGTGACACCCGTCGTTTTCTCGACCTGTTTCAGCGTTTCAAATCGGCTGATGTCAGAGCCATCAGGGTGCGAGTGAATCCACATACACCACCGACCGAACGTCACGAACTCATCGGTCAGCCGCTTATAAAATTTTCGCCAGTACCCAGGAACTCGAGAAGCTGAGTGACTACGCCAGGTGCGTCCTGGTATAGCTCTCGGGCGTTCTTCTTGCTGAACTCGTAGTCCTCGCCGTCTTTGACAATACCGCGCCAATCAAGCGTCACAGAAACCAGGGCGTCAACGTCCATCTTGTCAAAGTCCAGGTCGTCCTCTTTGCTTTGGCTTTTAGCCTTCAGTATCTGAGACGTCTGTGATTTCTTGGCAGCTCTCCACTCGCGGGAGTCGGCCCCCATGATCGTGATAAACACGTCTGTGGGCTCTCCGTTGAGTGGATTTTTGATATTGCACTCAGCTCCCTGCGCGTGCGCCTGGGCTGTAGCTAACTGCGCGAAGTCCATTAGGCGTTAGTACGAGTAATTTTGATCTGCGAATCGTCTAAGCTGTCGTACAGCGCAACAAAGTCCATCGCTATCGTCACAGCACCCTCACCCGACACGTCAGGCTGTCCGCTGTTGTACTTCACGTTTGAGAAGTCAAACTCGTAGCTGTTGCCATCCAGGTCTGTCAGAGTCAGCGTGATGCTAGACGATGTCTCGTTCAAGAACTTCTCGTATAGCGTCTTGCTCTGGAAGTACGTGGTCAGCGTGCCAGTGACTCGAGATCGGCCAATCGATGGGCGGTTTGTAGTCTGGCTGCCAACCGAGAACAACGGCTCGATGCCATTCTCCAGGGTGAACTCGACCGACGTGACCGTCGCGATTGAGCTGCCGCCTTCGCTTATTGACCCAGTAAATGAGTCAAATGGAACCTTGCCAGCATCAGCTAAGAACGTGGAGCCAGTGATTGCTGCCGTTCCAAGCGTCAAATCCTTGCCAACTACGCCGAACGTGCAGCCGACCATGGCGTTGGGCGACACTGACAAAGCCATCGAGTTAATCTCGCAGCCCTTGTACGTGTGGAACTCAGGCGTAGCCAGGTCAGCAAACTTACGCTGTATCGTGAACGATCGGCGAGTTGTGCCTGCCTTGAGTACGTCGAGAGCCCAGGTGCCACATAGGGCTGCCTCGATCAGGTCGTCGAATGATTCATACTCCAGCTCACAGGTGACTTCTCCGCCTACGGTCTTGTTGCCGTGACGGAAGTCTTCAACCATGCGATCGCCTCTCAGCTTCTCGCTCTCGACGGCATCCTTGGATACGTTGAGGGTCGTTCCTGTGTGTGGAAGTGGGGAAAACGCGGGAGTCGACGGCGTCGTGCCATACGTGGTCTCCGCGATATAGTGTAGGCTGTGCTGTGCACCGTTTGCGAATGTCATGTTCTGGCCTCAGTATATGTCTGGAAGTCTATCGAGACGGGCACGAAGTACCACTCCTCGTCCAAAATAGCGGGTCCGATCGAAACTGACCGAACTCGCAAGCTCTGGCTATTATACGTCAAAACTGTACCTCTCTTGAATGTATTAGCCACTGTATCCACCTCTGACGGTCTCCCTGAGCCCCGAGGTGCGACGACATCGACCTGGTAAATACCATTGGTCTCATCCTTGCCAGAGACGCCCAGGGAGGCCTGGATAGTGTCTGCTGGTAGGAATGCTGCTCGCAGGTAGGTCGTGCCAGCCTGCGGTGTATATGGGATATTAGGGAATGCCACTGGCGTCCCTGTAATCGTGGCGAGCTGTGTGTCTAAAGCCGCCTGTATGTCATTAAATACCGTCATTATTTTGACGCCTGTTCAATGAATGTCTTGTACTCGCCGAGAGTAACGCGGACGACGCCCTGTGGCGCTTGCTGCGACCAGCCATATTCGAGCCGCTCGGCATACGGCAGGTTGTTGGTCATATAGAACGTATTGCCTGCGACCATCTTGTTGGCTGTATTTACCAGGTTAATCTCATTGCCTGCGCCTGGATCTTTGCCCGTCGCTGGCGCGTCTATGCTGAACTGCCAATTGTTGCGGAATCGACCTGTGTCTACTGGCGAGCGCTTGATGATCTTGCTGCCCATACCTATCAACGTGCCTCTGACTACCTTCTCAGGCAGGTCGGCGAAGTCTTTAATGGCAGCCGTCAGCGTCTTCATTTGCGTATCTGCAGCTCGCTAACCAGGGCGGTATCTGCTGGCTGGTTGGTGCTTATTGAGACTACGCGATAAACGTCTGAACCGATCGCGACTGTATCTCCGACCTCATAAGTATGGGCCTCAGACACGAGCCTCCTGTCTCCAGCCAGTACAGTTTGATCAGCAGAGTCAGCATCGCGATAGTCAAACAAAACGCCATTCTTGGTGAATGTGGACGTGGTATCACTCGTCGCCCCTGTCCCTGGGTCATACGCTCCCTTTGACGTCCGTGTGAACGTCAGCTCCTGTCCGAATTTAGCCAGCAGAGTCTCTGCGGTCTTGGCTAGTGGAGCGTAATTAAAGCTCATGTGCGTGACACGCTGTTTACACCATGGATGATTTTACGAACTGCGTGATTGAATGCAGGCGTTCGCTTTCTCATCATGGAATTGCTGCTGTAAGTCACTCGAATGTCGCCGATCTGCTCAGATTCTGTCTGGCGCTCTTGCGAATTGAGTGCGCTGTCGCCATCAAGCTCGATTTTTGTCAGCTCATACATGGCGTTCTTTACTTCTTTCGGGATCTCATCGGCGTCGACGTCATAGTGATCGACAAATACGCGATCTCTAGGCCACTGCAGCGCCTGCGTCTCTGTGTGCTTTAGTCCTAAGAAGTTTAGGGACTCAAAATAGTCCATTGCGCGGAGTATGGCGTGGCTGATCTTTGCATCGCTATGGCTGTGCACTATGCCGCGATCTGTTGCCCAGGTATCCCAGGCGGTGACAGTGATATACGAGTTCGCATTCGCTACGAGCGAACCATCTTCAATTATCAATGTGACCTCTTCCGCCATAATATCCTCGCAATAAAATAAATGGGGCCCGAAGGCCCCTGGGTATTAGCCCAATACATGACCAATGAAGTCAGACTTCCAGGCTTTTACGCCCCATGAAGCTGCTACTTCGATCATTGACTTGCGGTATCCGCGATATGAACGAACCTCAAATACGAGGCCGCTGTGTGGGTCTTGAACCACAATCGCGTCATCTGCTGAATCGCCACCGTTTGGAACTGCTGGAGCGCGCATTGCAAGCTCCATAGCAGCGCGGTGCATTGCGATGTTGTACGCAGTACCAGCCGCTGAGTAAACGCTGCCAGACTCACGCAAAGCCATACCTTGCAGGTCGAGCAATACGCCCTGGCGAAGCAGGTCGGTGCCGCCAGCAGTGTTTGCTGATTGCAGGTTTGCCAGGTTGCGAAGGTTTGCACCTGCCGCTGTATTGATGATCAGAGACACCTGACCGTCATTTGGTGGCATACCGTTGTCGACCAGCTCCTTGCGGATGTCTGCGATCAGGTCGAAGTTAGACGCGAATGGAACGGTTCCACCAGTGCCTACTGTTCCCGCTGGGGTAGCTGTACCAGCTGCCTCACCGAGGTCTGCTTCGATCTCATTGCAGAGTGTTCGCATAGCTTGCTTGATCTGATCACCATAGACAGTCTCGAAGCCGATACCATTGTTCAAGTGACGTACATCTTCACCTGTGTATGGAATCTGAACTGCGCGAGCGTTTGTGATGCTCAGTGTCTTGTTGTCGACAGTCTGATCAGTGCCCTCGGGGATAGTCATCGCCTCAGTCACGTCTACAGCTGTTGCAGCGCGAGTGAATGAAGCACGAACGACGTCGCCCTTCGCTGCTCGCTCTGAGCCGTTTGCATTGATAGTTGACGCGGGGATGAAGCCGACTAGCTCCCTGCCCACGACATCAGCAGCTTTGTAGATGTCGGCTGCTAGGTCTGTAAGTACGTTAGCCATTGTCGGCCTCCTTAATCATCGAAAAGTTGACCGCCTGACGCAAAAAACTCAGCTCGTTGCTGATGCCCCATTGCCTCAAAGTCGGCCCTGCTTACTTCACTTGATCGTTCTTGGGCCCTGCCTTCTGAACGTGCGGCGCCGCCGCCAGCTGCCTGACTACCATCAACTAAGAACGGTAAACGCTCTTTGATGCTGCTTGTCAGGTCACTAAGTGTGGACACGGTCAATTGACCGCTATCGTCCGTCACTCGGATCTCCCCATCAACAAACGCAAGCCTCTGGCTTATCTGTTGCTGCAAGAGCGAGGCTTTTGCCACGTCCTTGGTCAATCCACTTGCAAGTTTACCAGATTCTGCGTCAATGCGCGCCTGTATGCGCTCCTGCTGCATTTTCTCCATTTCCTGGCGGTATCTATCAGCCTCAGACTTTTGTGCCTCAAACAGCTGTTTATAGTCGTTTTCGGCCTTTGCCTTTTCTTCAGCCTGTTGCCTGGCTAACTCTTGAGCCTCTTCAGCTTCGCGCTGCTTGGCCTTTTTCTCGGCTAACAGCTGGTCATTCTTGCTCTTTAAGCCAGACACCTGCTGCTCAACCATGCTCTGCAGCTGCGCTTCAATTGCCGCTTTCTGCTCCTCGTTTAGTTCGATACCTTCAATTTCCATAATTCACCTCTGGTGGTTTGTGCGGCTCTGCCGCGTTACTTTGCTTTCTCGATGAGGAATAAAGACTCCTCTAGATCTGCCTGCTGCTCATCAGGCAAAAACGCCATCAAGCGCCTGACTTCGGCGATATCTGCCTTGGTCACATTGCGCTTGTTCGTGATTTTGGTGATCGCCATCCAGGCGTCAGCTCTATCCATACGCTCCCTCCAGGAGTTTCTCTATTAAGTCGATAAAAAGTTGATCAGCCTTATCCTTTCGCCCTAGGAAATACAGCGAGAAGTTTTCCGCAAACCACTCCTCGTAATTTGTATCGCCATACTCTGACGATGACTTCCGCTTTTTAGCGGAGTATTTACCGCTACGAAACAGCTTTTCTACGGGCGGCAAAACACGACGGCCATACTTAACGTCCATCTTTGCGCCATACATTTGGTGTATGTGGTGGCCCAGCTCGTGAAATATGGTCGATCTGAACTGATCAAAATCGTTGTCCTGGTAACTTCTTGCCGACCAGGGTCGACCTCGAAACCAGTACGTCCCACCCTCGTTTGTCCAGGCGCTCAATTTCGACTGATCCCTGTTTCGACGCTCTCCATTTGTGAGTCCTTTAACCCGAGCACCCATAGTATTTGGATTGATGCCCATGATCGCATCGCCCATGTCGGCGTTTGCGCGACCTCCCGTTTTCACAAACCCCTGCAGTCTCGGCACGTTGAAGGCATCGCAAAGCCGATCCATGTCATCAAGGCACGCCTCAAGCGCGACCAGGGTATCGTCATCAAACAATCCAAGTTGATCGAATTTAGCGCCCTGGGTGCGCCCATAAAATCTCGAATATCCCCAGTGTCTCTCGTCCTGGGCGTTGTTCTTAGCCCATGCTTCGAGCCTCGATTTTGCTTTGGCAGCAGATAAGAGTTGTATCTCCTCCATACGCCTAGGATTAATATCGCCTAGCGGCTTGGCTGGCGTCGTAAATGTAAGCTCGTCAGGATCGGCGCTAAAAGTCGCCTGCTGCTGCATCATCGGCGCGAATTGCTTATCGACGCCACGCAGCTGATCAAGAGATATAGGTCTCCCTTGCTCGTCGACAAACTTATCCAGGGTTATATTGCCCTCCCTAAATAACTTGGCCCTTCCTGGCCCGAGAACTTTATCCTGGAAGCTCTGTGGCTGCGTTTTAAGCCACTTTGAGTATGTTGTCGATGCTGATACAGGGCTGACTCCATCGGCTCCCACGGACGGCCTAGTGCCTCCCTCTGGCCCGACGTCATATTCTGGATTTACCACCATCGTGATGGTTGATCGGCAATTGAAGTGCGCGGGTGGCTTGGGGTCTTTGTCGAAGTCTCGATAAATGACGCCGTCCCTGGACATACAAACTAGGCTTGTCCTGGCGTCTAACGTCGCGACCCACTCATACCCCTGGATCACGTCATCATTCTCTTGCATTGATAGCGTGCGAGTCTGATTCGATACGTGATTGGTCGCTGTCCTGGCTACTGTCGCCGCTCTGCGCCCCAGCAATGGCTCGAGATCACCTACGCGCTTGGCCAGCTCTTGGTTAGTGTAACCAAATACAGCCGCCTCTCTAATCTGAACTTCTATTTGATTTTTTGTATGGCGGTCGAACTCGTCTAGCATCCTGATCATAGAGTAGCCAGGGGAGCCTGGTATATTAATCAGGCTCGTATTCATTGCCGTATAGATCTGGCCTGGCGTAGGGATTGCTGCTGTGACGCCTAGCTGACCGATCACGCCCGCATTGAACTCAGCCTCATACTCGCCAAAATCCAGAAGGGCCTCGAGCAGCTCATCGCGATATGAGCCCTGCTCGGCAAGCATATACTGATACAGGTCGCCTCCTTGCTGCAGTATTCGCTGCCGACTGAAGCTCGTGAGTCCTGGCTGATCAAGCCGCTCGATAACGCTCATCAGTAGATCGGATATAAACTCCGAGGCTCGTTCTTCTCGTCCACGGGCATACCGCAGAACGAATATCTGATGCCTGGTTAAAGCATTGAGGATCTCATCGTTTGCCGACACGCGGCTTGGCCTTCGCCTTCATCTTCTTCTTGGCTGCTGCGGCTTTCTTCTTGCCCTCAGCTGTATATGGATACTTCTTTCCCGCTACATTCGGCATATCTCACCTCACCATTTGGATTTGTTGGCCCAGTAGGCCGCTGACATCTTACCCTTTGCGATGTTCTTTGCGTGACGCGCCTTGAATGACTTGCGCCTGGCAGCTGCAGACTTGCTCTCGCCTTCACGCTTAGGTGATCCCGAGACGCCTTGCTGCCCATATCGGATCAGTTTGACTTTATCGCCCTCTTTAGCCAGGACGACGTGAGACTTGGTGGCGTGCTTTGGCGTGCGCTTTGGCTTGTTAAAGCCTGACAGCCCATATCTTTCGAGTCGCGGATCTTTCGCCATCAGCTAAGAACTGGGGGAAGGTCGCCCAGCTCCTCTTTGACGTCTTCCAGGGATCGAGTGCCATCGATAATGCCTGCAGCCTTCAAGCGATTAAAGATGTCCTGGTCGCTGATTATCTGCCTATCCATGAGCGTGACCATCGACATAATGAGCTGCGGATCGACCGACTTGTCATAGAACTCGCGATTGATCTCGATGACCACCTCGTCAGGCGTTCCCATGAACTCAGCGCACCATCGGACACATTGCTGCAGTGCGGCAGATAGGTTGCCCACGATGTCGCCCAGGACGCTGTTCTCCGATGCAAATCGTATCCTGGCGCCCTCTGCTGTCTCATTGCTGCCTCGATCGGTGATGATACGTGCACCGATTGCGACCATGGCCTGCTCTTTGGCTCGCATCGCTTCCATAACGAGCTGATTAGCTTGTGGCTGCAGCAGAGTGGCGCCGCCTGTCTCCCCCAGAATGTGACCAGCACGAGATCCCAGCTTGATGCCCTCGGGATTAGCCTCGAAGAACTCGTCAGCATTGAGGCTGTGCGTAATAAACAGCGTGGGCTGCCCTGTGATGAAGCAGCTCTCCTCGTAGTCGGCTGAGTTGCGATAGTGCGCGATATTAACGTCAGCGATATCTGACAGCGGCGCATCATCAATTGTCGAGTCGTTGTTCTTGCTACCCACAAATATGCCAGGGATGCGGTCCCAGGTGCTGCCGTCTGACCGTCTTGGGTAGATCTCATCGCTGTACGGCATCTCGTCGCGATAGACCTGCTGTGTATAGCCATCCTCTCGCAGCCTAAGTACTCGGTATTGCACCTCCATGTCATGACCGAACTCGTCATCGCCCGATCGGTAATCCTCAGCCAGGACGACCATAGTCAGCACCTTGCGGCCTGCCATCGTATCGGTGCACCAGTTGATCACCTGCTCTGCGGTGTACGGAATAACGGACGCTTTTAGATCCAGGCGAGCAATGTCCTCAAGCGATAGGTCACCATCAGCCTGCGGATAGTCGACCAAAAGGAACGCCCTGCCGCACTCGAGCAGGTTTGACAGCTCATCCTTTGCCAGCTGCTCTATGCCTAGGCCGTCACCACTCGCGTCATCGATCAAATACTCCAATCCAGGCGGAACCTCAATCTTGGGCTCCTTTCGGAATGCAGCACCGACCAGGGCGTTTTTTGTACGTCCCGTGAAGTTGGTAAACAGTGCTCGCTTTAAATACTGACGATATCGAACTGACTGAGCCCCTAAAGCGTCGTCATTGCTCTCTGCGTCTGGTACGGGTAGGTAGGTATGGCGTTTCTCTTTAACCGCCACGGAGCCTCTCACAGCGTCTCGCGTCTTAGTCCACGAAGGCTTATACAGCTCATAGTTTGGGTGCTTATTACTGACCGACATTGGCGTCACCTAATAATGTGAATCGTGATTTTATCATAGGGTGAATCTGATGGGCACATGAGCCACTGGCTTTACGATTGGCATCTCATACGCGATCGGGTAGGTCGTCGCGTCGTTCTGGTGATCCCGCCCGTTTGATTTGTCAGGCTCGCCATTCTTGTACACCTGCTGCTCCAGGCACTCAGCTGTCACTGGGCACTTGGATGCGTTGACCTTTACCCTGCCAGACTCCAGCGCTGCATTCATCGCCATGATGCGATCCTTGACCATAGGGTTTCGCTTGTTGACGCGAACCCATAGGCCAGCCTGCTCGAGTAGCGCGATATCCGACTTGGAAGCGTCGACCGTCTTGCGGCTCTTACCACTTGCGTCAGGATAGATATACACCTGGTTCTCGCTGTAACGACTCTGAATGATCTTAACCATCTCAGGCGTGTCATACATATTGACCAGCTCGTCGACAGCGTGCCAGGTACGGCCACCGTCGCGTTGAACGTATACGGTCGCTGCCTGCTTGGTGACGTTAAAGTCGCAGCCAATGAATAGCGGCTCGCCTTCTCTGATCTCCTCGTCACTCGAGCAAGCATGACGGTTGTAGCTTGTATATACCGTTCCTGACGTGAGATTGACAAACCGACCCTCAAGGTACGCCTGCAAGAGATGCTCAGGGTAGGCGCTTTGTAATGACTCGATATAACCGTCAGGCAAATGTGGATTGCTTTTGGTTGGCGCCTGGATGATCTCATAGCCTGGCTTGGCCTCTTTTCGCCATTGCTCGTATACGAACTTAAACCCCTCAGGCGTTGTCGTCACTCCAATCGTATTAAAGCCATTCTTCTTCTGGCGGTTTCTTGCCATGACCTGGCGCCATACGTGAGCAGCGTCATCTCGCTTCAGTGTATCCAGCTCATCGATATCGGCGTCTGCGTGCTCATATCCGACTATACGGTTGGGATTCTCCATCGATCGAAACATGACAGTGCCATAGCCTTGGACGTCGATCTGATTGAGAGGCGTCTTTTGCAGCCTATACGGAATCTCTAGCTCTGTGAGGATCTGCTCAAAGCGCGGCCAGGCGATCATTCGTATCAGGTCATAGGTAGGCTCATAGAATCCGCGATTCACGCCAGGATTAGCCAGAAGGCCCGTTATACAGCGCAAGATTGCTGCCTCTGTCTTACCTGCTCCGAACCCAGCAACAAAAGCGGGGAACCTTGCCCCCGTCATCATGTATTTATACTGGGGAACCGTCGGCTCAATCGACGCCATCAGGCTTAACTATGTTGACCACGATGGGAGCTGCTTGATCGTTAATGATGTGCTCTTCCTTCATATCAGGCAGATACTTGTTGAGTAAACGTAGGCGCTGCTCGTTGGCGACCTTGCGTTTTGTCAGCTCTTTATCAAACGTCTCTGAGGCCGTATCCAGATGCTCTATTTTCTCAATGTTATCAAGTATGTATGTAACTGAGCCTCTGCTCGATAAATAGTCGCGCAGCTCGCTCTGTCTTATAGCTCTGTTCTTTTGTGCTGCTGTCTTAGCCATTGTCGGGATGTCCGATATTTAGCGCCCAATATTCGCCTCTTTCATTACCAGACCGAATCACGCCGACAGCGATCTCCCCTGGCTCCATTGGGTAGGTTTCGACAGTACCGTCAGAAAACGCCACCAAATACAGGCCAGGCTCGCGAGGCATCTCACCAGGAGCCACTGGGCTCCATAGCAGTGTTACGATCTGTTCCATAGCTCTATTGTACATAAAAAAAGACCCCAGGGCCTGCCACGAACCTTGGGGTCAAAATAGGCGAAGCCAAAAGGAATAAAACCTCGCCTAACCTTAAACATTACGAGTCGTCTGCCTCCTCAGCGCATTGCCAGCAGACACTATCATCAAAGCGATCATCCTCGACAATAGACTCCTCACTCCAATACCTTCGATCACAAGCGGGACAGTCGAACGGGTACTCCATCATGATCTTACCCTCGTCAATCTATCCAGGTAGTTGGAATACCGCACTATCTCTAGTGGCGGCTCCTCATTCTCGGACAGCTTTACCACGCTGAAGTCATACAGTATCGCAGCGTCTTCCTTCCATCGCCTGGTCATTGTATGAGCCGCCTGGAGCGCGATCTCCCACTCCTCCTCGAGCCATTCAATATCACCTTCCATAATCACCCCCATTTGATATCAAGCTCACTGTATTTGAACATAGGCTCTATGTCGTCACCGAGAGGCTTTCGCCCTGGCGGCGTTCCTCCTGCTATGCGTAGTTTCGGGCTAGAGAGAACTTGCTCGCCGTCAGAGATCTTGACCATACCGAATCGCTGATTGTGATGAAAGAGCAGAAAAAACGGCTTGCCCGTGAATAGAGCCAGCTGACAGCCTTCGATCATCTTTGGGACATTGACGCCGAGGAAAGGCGATTTGGTTTTGTAGACCTTAACCTCAGCCCACGCCACCACTTTACCATCTCGCTGATAGGCAGCATCGATGCGATACTTGGCGCCGTTTCCTAGCTTTGTCCACTTGGCCCCGTACTTATTCGCAAAGTGATCCAGGACCATGGCCTCATTAATGAGATCTTGTTTCGTCTCACGAAGCATCGCAGACCTCATCGGCAATCTCTTTATAGTCAGGCCAGTGACCTCCGAGAACCTGGTCGCAGTAGAACTGCTGCTCTGCAATCTCGTCCTCCATGTCCATGCTGCCTGCTATACCGACCAGCAACAAAACAACAAACACAGCGCCACCGTAAGCGATCTTTTCGTTGAGGGCGATCATATATTTTCTCCCACTAAGTGGCGCAGCTGACGGAAACCTGCTCTATCCTCAAGAAGGGCCTCCATTGTCCTATACTGCGTTTCCAGGATATATCGAGACTTCAGCACCTCGACGACTATTGCTCGAATCTCTGATTGCGTCAGATACAGATCAGGCTTTGCCAGGAATGCCTCGAGCACGATGTTTGATGGTGCGCGGCTCATGATCGCGCCTCCTTAGCGATGAACGCCTTAACAGTGCCGCTGAACTTGCTGGCTCGCTCGTTAAAGTCGGCCACATCTTTGAGATACAGCTCCTCGGGCAAAACGCCAGCCTCTTGCGCCTTATCGATAACATAGATCCACTCGGCATTGGTGCAGTTGACCAGGGCGGAGCGACAGATACGATCCATCACGTCCTTCTTGCTGGTGTCGATTTTGGTTACGCGGTTATTCATGACTTACCCTCCAGGTAAAGGGCCGCTTATGCGGCCACGTCTTCTTTGATCTGCTCGTCGATTACCATGTAGTGGAAAACGAGCTGCGCGGCCAGTGTGACATGATCATCGAGATCACGAGGCTGAACAGGCTGAGATGAAATTTCGATATCAGCATCCTCTAGAAGGCGCTCTGCTTTGCGCTTATCGTCTGGGTCTATAAAGTCGCTAACGCTTGCAGCCTTAATTGCAGCGAGGAACTTGTAAGCCGATGCGCCGTTGACCATTTTGTGATCGCAGATATCCCTTGTTTGGCGAATGTTCAAGCTATCGGCGTTCCAGCTATTCCACAGGCCGTCCATTTTTAGATGGTTAATCTCTTTGATAAACATCTGAGCAACGTACTGAGCTTCGGATTTGATTGCTGTGTAGTTCATGTCTTGCTTCCTTTTGGTTGATGGCGGTGTCCCCCGCCGACAAGAGAATCATCTCAAAACCCCATATAGGCGTCAACCATTCTGGTGACATTTATTATATTTTCGTCACTTTTGTCACTAATTGTATGAAATCCAGTTAAAGCCATCGGGGTCTGATTCCCATTGTCGATACTGCTCTCGGTAGAACTTGGCTATCTCTAGGCGCAGCTCCCTGGTCGTCTTAAATATCCCGTTCGACTTCTCTCTGAGAATTTCCAGGTGTCCAGGACCATACAGGCCATCAAGAAACATCATGAAACGAGCAGGCGACTCTCCCATCTCGCGATGATGATAGCGGCACATGGTTATCGCGTTATCCATGGACCATCTCACGGCCTTGTTGCGTCTGCCGTATATGTGGCAGCAGTCAAGACCCTCTTGCTTGCCGCAGACCATACAGTGCTGATCTCGAGCCCTTACACACTTACTGAACCAGATATCAGCTGAGTCTCTTTTGATCGACATAATCATCCTCCCTGTACCGTCGCTCTCTGAGAATAGCCTTCTCCGTGTTTGTGCAGTCGCACGCCCATCCATCGAGCAATCCATTGACCCAGACGGGCTTCATCGTTTTATAGCACTCAGTGCATTTGACCACTGGGGGCTGCTCCATCATTCAACACCTCAAAATTGGGCTCACTGTTAAGCACCAGGAGCCACTCCATGCCAAACTCCGTCGCATTGACTGCGACCCGTATCCCTTGCGGGAATGCTTTACATATCACCAGGCTCGACTCGTCTGGCGCTTCTGGGTGCGGTATGACCGCGTATATCGTCGACGCAAGAAGGAATATGATCGAATCATTCTCCAGGTGCGCTGCGAGTATCACGATTTCGGCCTTACCGTGATTCGGGCGACCTCTCCATCAGCTGCATCGTAGGTAATAACCTTAGCGCCACGCTGCGACATCAGGCCCAGGCGGGTCGCGTATGAGTCTCTAGAAGCGAGAGTCGGATGCTGCTCTGTAATCGCGCCAGCGTCTTCCAGCAGCCTCTCATGGTGATAATGGCCCGAGTGTATATAGGCGATCTTAGACTTTCCCCAGTCCTCTCGAAATCGTGGCTCGCTTGCAAACACCTTGGGCAAGCTGCCCATCTTTGCTTTATGTCCGTGGTGGAAGCAAAGCATCGTCTCGCCATGTCGATACGCGTAATACGGGAAGTCGTTGTCGATGACCTCGAGCCTTGGCTCATTTGCGTATAGCTTGCGGATAAACTTGCGTAGCCAGATAGACCCAGCAAGATCGTGATTTCCTTCAGCACACACAAAAACGACCTTCTCGTATTTCTTGAGCATCATGCGGACAGCCTCGTCCATGACCGTCATAGCGATGTCGACTATGCGTGAATATCTTGAGTCACCCTCGAGCAAATTTTTGCCAGACGGCGTTAATTGATCTAGACCGTCCCAGTGCAAAAAATCACCCAGATTACAAAGCATCCCGATCTTGCTTTTGGGCGTACTGTCGATCATCTCTTTGATGCTAGACAAAAACAAATCCCGCGCCATATTGGTGTCGTAGTCCTCGCTGGTTTCCTGTCCCCAGCAGTAAGCGCCCAGGTGAAAATCCGTGATGACCATCAGGGTCAAAAGATCTCGCTCGACCTTTGCAGGCTGCTTTATTGGCTTCCATGGCTTGATGCCCTCACAGGCCAGCTCGATGCGCTCGATCATTGCCTGGAACTGGACCTCCTTATCGGCCATGGATTTCACCCATTGACCACTAGGCTTCCCGTCCGAGTCGTAGTACGTTGACACGCCTTTGACGTTAAACCCATGGGGGACCGTGTGGACCATGTCATGCGCGGGGGCGTAACCCTGCGCTGCTGCCCTGGCCATAATGGTTTTCACCACGTCTCGGATGGTCCACTTGGAGCCCCCAAGCTCCTGGGAAATCCTGGTATAACCTAGGCCTTGCTCGTGTAATTCTATGACTTTGCGCTGCCTTTCTGTGGTACAAAACCGCATTAATCCACTCATGTTCCCCCCTTGAGCTTCATGTATTCGGAATCAGCAGGGATTTTTAGCGTAATGCCGTGATCTGCTGCCCATGCCCAAACCTGATCGAGATAGTCCATCATTTCGCCAGTTTTGAGCGCCTTAGTGCTCCTTAGTTGCCCAGGGATCACCGTGTTGTGGATTACTCGATCTTCAGTTCCTAGGAATTTGTGCTTGCAGAGATCTTTCATGTCGTTTTCGTTTATCTCGTACCCCTTGGCCGTAAAGTGCTCGGCCATCTCGCGATACCAGACGTGCGAAAGTGCGTTTTGATTTAATGATCGTTTGTTTTGGTATGGCTTAGCCTCCCAGGCTACTGGCTTGGTGAAGTCCCACTCATTTTCTAGCCAGCGCTGAAAGAAAGCGACACGCTCCTTGATCTGCTGCCTGTCTTTAATGAGCCAGAATTGACTCATGTGCGTGGTAACTCGATGTGCATCGATCGATGGCTTTCGGCCTTTTTAAACGTCAGGCCCTTGCCTTCCCACAAATTGATGTGACCCTCATAGGGCCCATTTCGCTGCTTGGCCACTATCAGCTTTAAATCAGGCTCTGCCAAAATCAATTGCTCCTTGTCGTTGAGCTTCTCGCCCATGCTCTGGAACTGCTTAATCTTTTGTCGCCGTTTATTATGCCAAACTATGAACAATAAGTGTGCTTGATCGACAATTGTAGCGCCTCCGCGCACGTCAAACCGTGTTGGCACGTACTCGTCACCACCCGTCTGCGGCTTTCTGACGTGATGGACCAGGCAGATATGCACATCCTTAGCCTCTGCAATACCCAGCAGCTGATTCATGAATAAGCGCTCGCGCTCTGTGTCATCGGTAACGCCGCAGAATTGAAGGTTATCAACTAAGACAACCTTTACTCCTCGATCGGCCATGGCAATGATGCAGCCCAGCACCTCGAGAGGCTCGACACCGCCCAGGGCCCTGTACCAGTAGACGCGCTCCCCTGCCCACTTGAAGAAATCCTCGGCGAATCCCATGGGCGGCTGGTCGGCTGCTGCTGCCTGCTTGCACATCATAAAGGCCGTGTCGCTCATCTTCATCTCAAACGATGCCAGGCCGACCTTCACGTGCTGCGCCAGGTGCGTCAGTACAAACGATGCGATGGTGCTTTTCTTGTGTCCGTTAATCCCGCACCAGACACTGACCTCGCCCGTTCGCAGTCTGACTTTGTCGTGCGTATCTATCCAGGGGAGCGGGTAGCCGTAGGTGACGGGGTCAGTTTGCACCCTATCAAAAAACGCCTTCTCGAAGTGCTCGATCTTTACTACGTCAGCCGCCTCGCTCATGGCGAAAACTTCCTGCAGCTCCTTGTCCGTGAAATCCCTCTTTTCGATAACTCTCATATTTCTAGCTCTCTTATTGTTTCGTTTGACTCGAATTCATCCTCCCATCGCCGTCCATGTATCCAAGTCGATGCGTGAGGTATGTACCGCTGCTCAGTAGACCATGGATAAATGGCCAGTGCCTGCGTAGCAGCTTTTCGGTCTTTTTGGGTTAGTCGATCAAATGCAGTCTTGGCTTTTGCCTTGTTTGTCTTGCGTGGATAACCAGCCCAAAACTCATCAAATTCCTTATGGTTAATAATTGATGATTCATTGGTGGTTAGAGGTGTAATTTTACTCCTATCCATAGGTGTAGTTTTACACCTATCCATAGGTGTCATTTTACTCCTATCGATAGGTGTAATATTGACCCTATAGATGGTCGACTGTGAATAGCGCCGATGTCGAGTGATAAGCTCCTTTTCTTCTAGCACCTTTAGGGCTGTGATAAGCGTTTTACGGCTTACACATGACCGCCTGGTGATATCGTCATACGAAGGGTAGCAGTAGCCATCCTCGTCAGCTCTATCAGCCAGGGCGATTAAAACCGCCTTCTGCGTTGAAGTCACATCGATCACGACATTAAGCGCCCAATTAATAGCGGCAATACTCAAGAGGTCTCCTTCAATAGCTTATCGACAAACCCGTTTCGCCTGCCTCCCCTAATTAACGCTTGACGGTAACGCTCCTTGTCAGCCGCTTTGATCTTGCTGCCCTGCTCGACGTGCGCCTCGTAGATCTCGACGACATAATCATCCAAATCATCGCCCTTAGTGCTACGCATGGGCGGGAAATTTCTATCGGTTGGCGGAAATAGGTCAGAAACGTCTACGTGTACGGCATCGCAGACCTCAAAAACTGAGCACCCAGCGTAGCAATAGATCAGGATTCTCCCGTCGTTGCCCTCTGTAATGCGTAAAGATGGCGATCTGTCGTCATGTGCTGGACATTGCGCCATGTAGCTCCCCTTGCCGCTTTTGCGGTATGATGGGAGTCGATCAAGGAACTCTCCGAGATCCATGTTGTACCCTCCTAGCGACGTTACCGCGCCGCACCCCTGGGGCCTTATAGGCCCCTTTTTTTATTTGCTGGCTTTCTCGAACTCCTCGATTGAGACCCCCAGCGCTTCACAAATGCGGACAGCTGTGACGAATTTCATCGACTCCCCGCATCTCCATTTATGCACCGCCTGGCGTGAAACACCCAGGAATCGAGCAATATCTGAGCTGCTCATTCCCAGGTCATCCTGCAGCGTTCGCAGTGCCCGACCCGTATCGTAGATCGGCTTGCTAATCGTCAAAACGGCATATCCTCGTCAAGTGATGAATCGCCTGGCCTTGGTCCGCCTGGTCCCTGTGATGGGGGCGTCTCTAGGTTTTCGGGCACGAGCTGAAAAACATACCCCTCTGGCGGCGTTATTTCCAGCCCCACGTACTTGGCGCCGTTCTTGTTTGTGTTGATCCAGCCGCCCAGCTCGGCGACCTCGCCACAAACATTAATCGAACCACGATAATCGGGCTGGTTATCTTTCTCCTTGAACTGATTGCGGTGCAGGTTGCCTTTGTTCACTGGTGGCTTGTATGTGTTTTCCATGTTTACGCTCCTAGTAGTTGTTTTGCTTGCTTGCGCTCATCAGCGGACAGTCGGTTGCGAATGATCGATTTCTCGTAATCGGTGCACTCGGCCCATGCCTCTGCGAGCTTGCTGCCATCTTCTTGTTCGATGGCGGTTCGTATGTAGTCGACCTGGCCCTCAAAAAGCTCCTCAGCCTCTTTCAGCAGGTCGCGCCATGCAGCCTTAAAGGCTGTTTTTTCGCCCGATGGGGCGCCGTTGAATGCCTCGTTTTGCTCCTCCTCGCTGAGGCCGTTGATGTACTGGTGAAACTTAACCGAATCCGCCATGGCCTTGATGGCCTCGTCATAGGGCGATGTGGGCGGCAAATCCTCGCCACGGTAAATGTATAAGCCCAGGCCGTGCATACTAATCGCTTTGGCGAAGCAGCGCTGCATGGACGTATTGAGCTGAAACACGCTCGGGTTTTGGATCGGCTTGTTCCTGTGATCTAAGACAGGCAAGTGCATCCTATGCGACACGCCATCGACTGTGACAGTGCACGACACCATGACCTCGCCATTAGCAAAGGTCACAGGCTCGTGATGCTCATAGGTTGCGTCTGGACACTGCTCACAAAGCATCTGCCAGGCTGACGCCCAGCTGATGTAGGACAGATTGCCCTTTTTCTCGATGAACTCGCCGACATCGATTTTTGACAGCTCGCTGAATTTACTCATAGGTCAGGTGCTCCCCTTCGATGTATGACGCCGACTCGAGATAGTGATGGCAATTCCAATAGCCAGAGCTGTACGCAGCTGTCTCGCCCTTGTATTCGCCTCGCTCGCAGTCAGCAAAGCCAGCCAACCACTCGCGCGATGACGACTGGATAAAATCCATGTACGCCTTCTGCTTGTAGTCGTTATGCCTGGATGCGTGCAGCAGAATGCTCAGTGCAAGCTCCTCTTGTATGGCTTTCATTGCGTCCATCATGCTGCTTCCTCCATATCCAGGATATGACTCTCGATTGCATCCTCGTTTAGAACGTGATGACAGCCGAATTTGCAGTGATGTAGGTCTACGGAAAACACGGTTTCGAGAAATACAGCTCCCTCGGCTTCGTGGTGTTCGACGCTCTTATCTGAGCGATAGCGGACGTCGAGGTCTTCGAAATCGACATCTAAAGCCACGGTATTGTCATCGATCCACTCGATAACTTCCGCGCCTTCGATCGCAGTCAGATCCTCGCCGTATGGGTAGTTAATGATGATATACATTGTGTGCCCCTCCTTAATTGGACAGACACAGCGTATACCTGATGGCTGACACCGTCAACCAGGATGGTGACTTATTTTATGCGTAGGTCCACAGGACGGGGGTAGTTTTCCTATCGTCGACGTGCACGAAGCTCCTCGCTACACCCACAGAAAATCCCATTTTGAGGGCCTCGTGGACGATGTTCATACGCTCGACGCCGTTACTGACGGCTATGTCCGCAGCGATCCCCTGGCAATGGGTTCCTGTGCCTGGGGCGGCCTTAACGACCTCACTTGGATGGGAAGCGTCACGAAAACCTGACGTAATCTTGAAGGGGAATCCGCACTTGGTTCTCAGGGAGTCCAGGCGTAGTAAAAACGCTTCATCCATTGCGTTTTTGTTAGTGTGCGTACAGTTGAATTCCTCAAGTCGGAAGTGGGTCAGCATTATTTTTTCCGTAGGTTCATTAGTTTGTCAGCCCCGCGTATACCAAACGAAGCGCTCACGGCTAAGAATAGCAGATATTGATACCACTCAGGCAGGGTATCGAGTGCGGCGAATGCCATGTCTACGCGGTCAATCACAGCGACATCATTCATGGCTATGGCGTAACCGATCATAAAGATTGGAGCAGCTAGGCAAAGGGTCCAGAACTCGTCTTTCCAGCTATTGCTGCTGGCGTCGGCCATCTTGTTTTCCCAGGATGCGTCGCTCTGTATCACCTGCAGCTTGCGCTCGTGTGTCGCCTGCTTTTCTTCTGCCTTTCGCTTGAAGTGGTCGCCAATGAGGCCAGTAATCGGAGTTATAAGCGTCTGCCACATGATCAATCCTTGATGATGACCATATCGAAATTCGCCGTGACTCGTGCGTCGTTGCCGCTGACTTCATTGACTTGAATATCGATGTCGGTTTTTGCGGGTACGACTAAGGGCGCCGCGATGTCATATCGATAGTGACCATCTGACTCAGCGACGTGCGCGATTCTGAACGGCTTACCGAGCAGCCTGTGGTACATCAGCACCTGGCAGGTCTTTGTTCCATCGATCGTCGCATCAAGGGCCAGCAGGTAGCCTGTAAAGCCCGCAGGGACCGTATAAACAGCCATGAGGGTCTGGGCATACCCTGCGTCTATCTGCGCCACAATCGTCCCTGACGCGCTCACAGTGCGAGCCGTGATAGTGCCAGCATTTGTTGCATCGTAAGTCATCCGAAAGACGCGCAGAAAGGTGCTGGTGGTAGTGACTGCTGATACGCCTGTCAGCGTAACCGTCTCACTTATCTCATTATAGTTAGCATCGAGGCCTTCGATTGTCAGGCTGCTCGTATCTGCTGCGTCCGTCGATAAACAATAAACGGTCTGAGCGCTAGATAAAGCCGACCAGGGGTATACTCCACCGCCAGTCCATACACTCTCGGGGTCTGTGTTTTGATCGATGTCAAAGTTGGCGCCGAACTTGTGAATCGTAAAGGATCTGTCGATTACCCCCCTGGAAACGTCAAAAAATATATTAGACGATGGGCGCTCGTTCGAGAAAAATTGATACGTCATTCCTGCTCCGTTGCGTAGAGTGACTCCATAGTACCGATACGAATCGTCAGGTCGCGAACCTCGTCCTGCATCTTTCTGAGGTCTTGCACGTCTAGCTCGACGCCCTCGATCAACATATCTTGCCTAGCATCGTCGGGAAGGCTTCCCAATTCGCCTCTAGGCCAAAGTATCCGAAACTCGGTGTTTCGCTCTATCTCCATCTGAGACTTGTCTAGCGAGTGTTCTATGGTGTTCAGGCGCTCTTGTATGCCGAAGTA
>Ga0181401_1000273_pt1 | contig 21702 bp, 14 predicted proteins | sample 24SPOviralmetaG_FD_130130 | JGI IMG/M metagenome (GOLD analysis project Ga0181401, IMG submission 130130) | Marine viral communities from the oligotrophic San Pedro Time Series (SPOT) site, San Pedro Channel, CA, USA - 24 SPOT_SRF_2011-07-20 | ecosystem: Environmental > Aquatic > Marine > Strait...
GAAACCATTGTTACCAATTACAAATTTTACGGGTGATACTATAGTCGTTGTATCAGCCGCTGACCCTTGTAACTCGCCATTGATGAATAATCTTGATACCCCATCCTCTCTACAAAGTGCTAAATGAGTCCACTCACCTTTGAAAATTTTTCTTGTTGAAGATACAATACCACTACTATAGTATAAACTAAAAACTTCTGATGATGATACTTTATAAACATATGGCATTGCTAGATTGCCTGTTCCATTACGACCAAAAATAGTTCTTTGACCTGTATCAACTGATAAATCATAAACCCAAGCTTCAATTGTATAATCATCTAAACCATGAGTAAATTCTTTCTCAGTTTCATCAACTTTAACAAAACTGGTGCCATCCATATAAATTGCACCGGTGTTTGCAGTTTTGTAAGAAGCGTTTGAAGAAAACGGTGATACCGTAGAAACTTTTGGAATACCTGATAGGGTAACTAAATGTCTATAATTGATTACATCTCTAAATCTATTTTCTTGACAAGTAATTAATTTTGTTTGTCTTTGTAGATACTGAAATGGTATAAATTCATCTACTTTTGGTGCGTTGTGTATTGAGAAAGCTTTTGGTGAATTACTATTATCAACAAAACGATTATTCTGACAAGTTAATAACACAACCTCTGAAGCTGTTGCACCTTGACTTGTGGTTGTAAGTGGTCCTGTAGGCGCTGTAAAATTACTTGTGCCATAAAGAGCCGTGCCTTTTATAATTCTGAGATTTGAAATAAACGCTAGAGACTGAGAAGCACCTCCTCCTACATTTACACCTATCGTTGCTAAACCCGAGGCTGTTAAATTTTTATCATAAGCTGGGTATGTGCTACTAACTGTGCCATCTCTACTAAAGTATAAGTAATTACCAGATCTTTGTACAGCGATATGATACCATTGATTTGTGCCAAGGTCTACATCAGATCCAGCTTCAAAGTTAGAACCAGTAAATGCTGCTAGTCTACCAGAGGAAGCAATCAATAACGGAGCTATGTGGTCATTATCAACATTACTAGCATCACGCAAATCACAAAGAACTTGAATTCCAGATGCACTAGTAAGATAAATAAAACACTCTACTGTGAAATTACCTGTGCCAAATGCAAAGTCTGAGGATGTGCCTGTATAAATGCCGGCGTTAGTTGCAGTAAAGTCATTACTCCAATACCCATTACCAAATGGACTAATCTCTGATATGAAAGCATTACCCGATCTTGAAATTGCTTGACTGTTATTTGAATAGTCTTGAAATGTTTTACCTTGAGCAGTAAGTAAGACCGTGTTTGCATCTGGTGTAAATGGTTCAGTAGGTACTGTGATAGATGCCCCTGTGGCATACACAGCTCCTCTTTGTATTCTAAGATTAGAAATTTTATCTACACCTGCTGATGCACCGCTATTCCAATAACGGAGTGTTAAATCACCCTTTGCTGAGTGAAATTTCATAACAGTAGATGCGTAAGTTGAATTTGTTGCATCTCTTGAACCGTTTACAAATAAATCTAAAACACCGGCATCATTTCTCTGAAAGACCACATGATACCATTGACCTACAGCAAGGGTGGTCGTGCCTGTAATCCAATACACACCAGAATTTCCAGATGAAGCTGCCTGATAAAATTGAAATACATTGCTACTGCTGTTTCTTTGTATTACATTACCCCAACCCGTTTGACCTAATATTGTAGTACCAAGAGTATCATAATATACCCAAAACTCTATTGTAAATGGGCCGGTACCAAAATCATATAAACCAAAGTCTGTGCTGGGTAGTTGTAAATAATCACCACTTGCATCAGACGAAACTGATAATTCACCGTGAGTCGTAGGATCTTCAAATGGTGCAGTTGGTTTAGTATAAGTTGCATCAGTATATAAAGCGCTACCTTTTACAATTTTAAGATTTGAAATATTACCTTTAAATTCATATGATGTGTGGGTGTTGTCTGACCCAATTACCATTTCATTTGTTGGTTGAAAATCGTAAGAACTTGTACCAGTAGCAACTCTAGTACCATTTTGATACAAGTTTGTTGTGCCACTTGATCTTGTAACAGCTATGTGATGCCATTGACTTTGTGCTAAAGCTGTAGAAGATGCCAAATGTTGTGCATTGTTTATCCAGAAAGAAATTTTATCATTATTAGGTGAGTTTTGAAAAGCAATTGCCCACCCACCAGTCCAATTACTATCAGCTGCACATTTTGTAACTATAGTATAACTTTGTTGAGTTGCTCCAAGTGGAAATACCCAACACTCAATTGTAAAATCTCCAGTTCCAAATTTAAAATCATCACTTGTAGGTATCTCAAGAGCATCAGTATCACCATCAAAAGAGTTACTAAATGCACCCACATTATAATAAAATGGATTAAAATCAGTACCATAAACATTTGAACCAAACAGACCTACTCTTTTGTCGGTTGGGCTATCATCAGCTATGGCCAAATATTGAGCTTCAATAGCTGGGTTATTTACATTATTTGCACCTGGGTTACCATCACCGTGTAGAAGTAAAACTGTGTTTGCATAATGTTCGTCTGTTCTTTCAGGAGGCCCCGATGGGCTTGGTGGACTCGGTGATGGTGATGGTCCTGGTGATGGTCCTCCTCCACCACCACTACCGGAATTGGCGTTATTAGCTGCGCCTTGAAGTGCTGAGAGTGAAATTAAATCCATTATCTACTATCAAATATTGAAACGGCACCCCTCCAGGTTGTTCCACCATCATCAGTTATGAAAACTAATACATCTACTTTTTCTTCACCACGAGTTAAAGTTGGTGCTGTGCCTGATTGCCATTTAACAGCACCTGGCCAAGTTTGTGTATAAGCTGCACCAGTATTTCCACCACCACCTGTAAGTTCTAATGTGAAAGCTGTTGCTCTTGATGAGTCTGGTCCTCCTGCAAAAGTCCATGTGCAAGCGCCAGAAGTATTTGCGGAAAAATAAGTGCCTTGTTGTGTATTGATTGTAGCTGCACCTGCAACATTGCCTAACGCAATGTGTGTTGCATTGAATACAGCAACATTTATGATACCTGTATTCGTCTTTGTGATTGTAGAATTTACAAATATTGCTGTATTAACTGCTGAACTAAGTTTATCAAGCGTTATGGTAGACGTTGCTAATTTAGCACCAGTTATATTAGAGTCTGCTATGGCAGCTGTTTCTACTGAGCCAGCTGAGAATAAATTTGCAGAAAGTGTGCTAGGAACTATCTCATTAGCGTGAATTGAGTTAGCCCCAACTAATGTTGCTCCATTAGCAATATTGTTGGCAGCAACCGTAAATAGTCCAATATTATTACCAAAAATTGCTCTTTCAGCTATTACAGAGTTAGTTACTTTTGTGAGGGCCATCTTTTACCTTTATTATGGGGTTTTTAAAATCCAACCCGTTTGATTGTTTGCTTTATAGGCGTTTTCATCCCACTCGTAGTATTCACCTGCTGTTGTGTTAGCATCAGTTGGTGCATCACCTAATGGTGATTCATAAGTAAAGTTTTTTGTATTGATTGTCCAACTTGTCCATGCTGTATTTGATAGAGGTGCTACAAAGGCATCCATACTTTTAACATAATCATAACCAACACCAGCATAATTACCTCGTAATGCTGTGCCGCCATCAGGTACATAAGAGCCATTTGCTGCGGTGGCATAATGAACACCTTGTTTTGTATTATAAGATGTTTGAATCCAATTATTTTTATCGCCTACAGCGCCACTATCAATAAAATCTTGCTCTGCAACGATCACACGAACAACTTTATTACTCTCATCAATTTCAGCATAATGCGACATTATTTTAACTCCTTTTTTAAATGTTTATTTCTTATTTATGATGGTTTATCTGGAAAATTTGCATCAACCCAACCACTTGTAGTGGTAAAGTCTCTAAGTTTTTGTCTATATGTAGCCCATTCAGCTTTCTTAGAATCTGATAAAGGACTATCTGGCATTTGTGTCCAATCACTATCTCTTAAAAGCATATTTCTAATACCTCTTTGACCATCTTGTGCCTCCACATCTCTTTGATTTGTTTCGTCTGATGTTAAAGAGATAACTCGCACAGAGTATGGATAGTAAACATTGTTATGTACCTCAAGATAAGGTGTTACACTTTCTAATTTTGTATTCACATTTGGTAGTTCTATATGATCTATGATCTTCAAACATGAATTGTTTTTTATCCACTCCTCAGAAGGTCCTGTTTTCGGAAAAGACACATTCGGAAAAAGCTTTCTATGTTCACCATATTTTTCAATTGTGTTATTTTTATAATCGATTATAGCTAATTGCATTTTTTCTCCGTTTGTTAAGCTAACCTTATTATTATGGCACCCTGACCTTCAGCTTGGCCAGCAGTGTCAGGATACGGACTATATCCACCAAAATTAGGTGAGTCTCCTGCAAAAGTTTCACCTTGACCATTTTCTGGGTTTCTGATAGTGGGGTGAGTAAAACCGTTACCACCTCCGCCACCGGCACCACCGGAATCTCCGCCGCCACCTCCGCCTCCAGCATAACCGCCTCCGCCCGTGCCCGAACCATTATCACCAGGAACTGTGTTACCATGACCACCTCTTGCATAACCAGATTCACCCCCTTGACCGTTGCCGGTTGGTTGTGTGCCTGGTGATCCATCTGCTCCTTGTCCTCTGGGGGCGGGACCACCTGATCCACCATTTCTTCGGGGGCCTGTTCCTGCGACTCCACCGCTTCCCCCACTCGCACCACCACCGAACATGGGGTTTACTCTTAATGCGTTTGGTGTTCTGCCACCAGCGAGACCCTCTGGCCCACCGCTACCATGACCGCCAAGAAAAAATCCACCACCACCTCCACCCGCAACTAATAATTCTTGACCGCCGGGTGCAGGTGCAAGAGTGAAAGCAGATGCACCACCGCCACCAGGACTAGGATTTCCGGCAACTGAAGTTTCACCACCTCCACCAACATGACAAACATAAGTTACATTTTCAGTAAGTGTATATTCTCCCCTATTATTACCACCTCTACCACCACCTTTGAATCCAGATCCTGGAAAGCCTCCATCAAAGCCTGGGCCGCCACCACAACCACCGTATACTGTTACCTGTACATCAACATCTGCTTCAACTGTAAATGTTTTTGTAATTGAAGATCTAGTATTACCATCATGTAAAATAAAATCTCCATCAGCAACTAAGTCATGCTCAGGTCCGTTTGGTGGTGCGGGTGATATATTTCTTAATACAGTATCTTTACTCTGGCCAGAGCCTGCCGCTAAAACTAATTTATCTACCATTAACTAGCCACTCCTAATCCTCCACTATTTGCAACTGAAAATATACCTCTATAATTTGTGCCAGCATCATCTGTGAGAAAAACTAAAACATCTACACCATTTTCTCCTTTTGTAAGTTCTGGTGCTACATTAGCAGACCATCTAACTGAACTTGGCCAAGTTGTAGTGTAAGAATCTCTTGTATTACCACCACCAGATGTAAGTTCTAAAATAAATCCAGTTGCCTTATCACTAGAAGGTGGTCTTGTAAAGGACCATGTACAGTTATCAGTTTGATTTGCTGAAAAATATGTGCCCTGTGCTAAATTAATTGTAGCACTTGTTCCGACTTCACCTAATGTTATATGTTCTGAATTGAACACAGCTACATTTGTAACTTCTGTATTTGATGTGGTAACAGTTAAGTTTGATATTGATAATGTGCCAAATACCTCATTTCCTAATTTTGATGCTGTTATTGCTCCATCAACTATAATATTTGATGTAACAGAGTCATTTTGTAATTCATTACCTGATATGGTATTTGCACCTAAATTTTCAGCAGCCGCACCTGTCGCTAGTTTTATTCCTGTTACTTCTCCATCAATTATAGAATCTCTACTTACACATTGAGTAGCGAGTTTTCTAGCAGTTATACTCTTATCATCAACACCGATACTAGCAAATTTTTGTTGATCTCTTACGACAATTAATATATTATTGGTGCCAGTTTGAGGTGCCTCTGCAAAGTTAATACTTGCATTTGCTTGTGTTACTGTGTAAGATATAAAAGGATCTTGATGAACATTGTTTACATACACATCCAAATCCTTTGGGTCGGTCACCGTTGATGTAGGTAAAACAAAGCTAATTGCTGTGTCATTACCACTATATCTTACAGAAAATCTCCTAGAAAGTTCTGTTTCGGGTGTGAAGCCAATATATGACATTAGGTAATCTCCAAGACTGATAGTATGACATCACAATTACCAGAAGTAGAAGTCGTTAATGAATCTCCTGTCTCTAGCACAAGTTTTTGAGTTCCTCCAACGGGCACTAAAGCACCACCGACTGGCACACTTGCATTTTTTACAATTGAAAAAGTATTACTATCACCAGCAGACACAATTGCTACGTTAGCTGTTTGTGCGGTTTCTGTTACATTTGCAATTGTCATACCGATAAGTGTGCTTGTCGTACCAGCACCAACTGTATATATAACTTGATTTGCTGATACATTAGCTTGTGGGAAGTTTCTGAAGGTATTAGCCATTTTAAATTTTTTCCTTAAATTTTATTTATCTATTTATCCTAAAGCAATCGAGAGTGCTAAAGCTTCAGATATAACTGTATTTGCTCTTTCCATAGCACCTGTAGAAGTGTGTTCTATTACTAAATTACCAACCATGTTACTCGCATGAGATGTGCATTGGTAGTAAAAATTTTCGCCAGCTGTATTTGCAGGCACCTTCCAGTACAATATCCCTTTATTTTGACCCTGTGCATCATAACCAGTTCTTACTAATAAACGTGAACTACCAGCAATACCAGAAGTTCCCTCTGTTTGAACGTGAGTAAGACCCACATTGTAGTATGTACCACCATCACCCACATTTGCTGAAGCATTTGTTGTTCTAATTACAAAGGGATGAACACCATTTAATTTTTGTAAGTCAAAAGCAAATGTTTGACCAGGTCTCAAATTTACATCAGGATTAAGTGTATCATGCGTGTCAAAAATGTAAGCTGCGGTTCCACTATGATCAACTACAAATCTTGTTGTAGCCACACCTGCTGTATTTGCAACATTAAAAAATGGTGCGGTTCCTGATTCACTTAGAATTAAGTTACCGGCCACGGATAAATTGTCAAACCCAGCAACATCTAAATTTACATTACCTGTAACAGTTAAATCACCATTGATTCTAACATTACTTGTCGCTTCAAAAACACCGCCAACACCCTCTACGAATTGATTGTTCATATCGATCAATTCTGTAGTTGTGCTTAACCACTCTTGAAATGTATTTGAAGTTGTAAGTTGGTTAATTATTGCCATTCTTTTTCCTAGTGTCCTGTAAGTCCTATAGCAAAGGCTAACGCATCATCTGAAGCACTATTAGCTTTATCAAATGCGACTCTTTCGCTATTCCCAATATATATTGGGCCTACCATAGCACCAGCGTGAGCGGTACATTGATAGTAAAGTGTATCCCCTATTATTGTTTGTGGTACTTTCCAATACAAAATACCTGTATTTTTTCCTTGTGCATCAAAGCCTGTTGATGTTTTAAGACTACCACCAGCAGACTCTACTTCAACATGAGTTAATCCCACATTGTAATATGTACCACCATCATTTACGGTGGCAGAGGTGTTACTCGTTCTAATTACAAATGGGTGAGCACCATATAATTGTTGTAAATCGAAAGCATATGTATAACCAGGTTCTAAGTATAACGCTGGGTTATTACCTTGATCTATGTCAAAAATATAAGCTGCTCCATTACCTTGTATAGAATACCTAGATGCAGCTGCTTGAGATGTGTTTGCTGTTTCGTAATAAACACCTGAATCACCTGTATCTGTTTGCGTTACAATTAAATTACCAGGTATCGTTAAATTATCAAAGTCTGTATTTCTATTTAACTTTAAGTTACCTGTTACTTCTAAATTACCATCAATTGTTAAGTCATTAAAAACATCAAAAGGTGAGCTACCACTATGCACACTAACCATGTTTGCATTATCAGTAAAATTATTAGCAAATGTAATTAAATCTGATGAAACATTTAACCAATCATGCCATGTGTTTGCTAAGTTTAAGTGATTGATAATTGGCATAATTAATTCTTCATCACGATTTGTTTCAAGAGTTCTTTAATTTCTTGAAACTCATTTTTGATAGTGTTCACCTCTTCTTTTAAACTGTTTAGCGTTACATTCACCTCTTTTTCTTTACGTCTTTTCAATAAAGCGGCCATATCAGTATTCAATATAGCTTTTGATCCTGAATCCCGAACAAGATGACTATGGTCTTTTACTTTTAAGTAACTCACGATAATGCAATTGCCCTAAGGTTCTTAACCGTTGGTGTGTTAGCTGGGTTAGTTGAGAATAACACAATTTTAAGTTGAAAGTACCTAAATGTATCATAAGAAGTATCTGCAGCGGTATATGTTATATCTTCCGCTTTATATTCACAATCGTAATATGATAAAAGGTCTTGAGTTACAACCGTATCCGTAACTCTACTCATTTCAGTAAATGTCAATTCACTAAACTTAGTGCCTGTATCTAAATCATTTTGAACTCGATAAAATACTTTTACAGATGACCCAGCTGGCAAGTTTTTAGATATTATTACTCTTAAATCGGTAGCATCAAAGCCTTCTGATAACTTAACTTTTCTTGTTATATATTTTGATGAAGCACCTCCGTTTGATGCGAGTGTTTCTGGTCTTGCTACAACTTCTGTGTTAGAAGATGAATTAATTAGATTCTCAACAAACACAACTCTACTTCTATTCATTTCAAAAATAGGGCTTAGGTCCTCATTAGTTGTAGACATTGTAACTGTTACGTTTGCATCAGAAGATTGATTAAATTCTTTTCTGTTTTTAAAATAAATATCAGAGTTTGGTTCTATGATAATACCACCATCTAAACTTGTAGCGCCATTTGATTTAACTCCTAACTTGAAGTTAATGTCTGTTTTTGGAAAAGTAAATACTGGCGCATCAAATCTAAGAAGATCAACATTTTGAAATGGTAAATTATTTTTCTGTGGCTGTATCACAGAAGTAAACGAGCCAGAAGTATCGAACTTACACTTATGTAAAACAAAACATAGATCTGATTCTTGAGCTGCGGTCCAAGTTGATGCGTTTTGTGATTTGAATAAAGAACCAAGATATGGCTGACCTACAACCGATTGACCTGTATCTAGTCTAGTGTCACCAACAGTTGCAATAAACACATTATATTCTGAGGAGTTAGTAAGAAGAACCATTGAATATTCTTCAGGTTCTAAGAATATAGGTTTATCAAATGTAAATCTTGTAGGTAGAGGTATTGTTGGGTCTACCGGTAATACAATATCATCTGGGTTCAACGTAACTTGAGCACCTAAAATAATGTCTTTAGCACTTGGATAACCATTTACAGTTTTTCTAAGTTCAAGTGTAACAGGTAACGTAACGTCTTTTGTGGAGAAGAATACGTCAACCGCTGATACAAATATACCTCTAGGATTCACATTTTCATTTACAAAGAAAGTTTGTGCAAGAGGGTCTTTACCACCAATTGTAGCGTTTGGACAACCAGCTTTCGCCTCTTCTGAGTTTGCAAAATGTGCCAATAAACCTTTTTTAGTACCATCAGGACTTTCAGCGTTATTTGAGGTGTCTATATGGCCACTCTCTATGTTTTGTAACCACCACTCATAACCTCCACTATCAGGAGTTCTACCTAATTCACTCTCATAGGCAGCTACAACGGCATCACCAAAAGCATCAATTGTCGCCTGTGAAACTTTACCTTCAGCAACCAACTTTGCATTTCTATCTGCTAATGAATCACCTGTAGGTGGCACATTATTTAATGCCTCATGGTGAAAGAAACTTTGCTGTTGGATTGTTGGTTGTTGTGTTCTTTGAGGTTCAGGTTGAACAGGAGGTGGTATCTTAGACTGTGGTGTCCCTGCAAAGTAACTTGTTACTGCAATCGTACTAAACAAATTAGGTGAGTTAAATGAATCAACAAATATTAGTTGATGCTCACCACCAACAAATAAATTATTCACATCTGATTCACCAAAACCTGTATCACCAGTTATTTGAATGAGACCGTTTGCAAAACCTTGGTCATCCGTAACTATGTAAGAGCTAGTTGGTGAATATGTACCTAAATCTGGGTCGTATGCCCTGAGCATACTAGAAATGTGTGTATTGTCTATGTAAGCAAAAACCAATGAGTTTGGTCTAAAACCATATAGTTCCCACTCAATTGGCTCTGGTCTCATGTAATAAAATATTTTACTTGATTCGGATTTTGTTGTCAAGGCTCCTGCCTCAGCAGCTGATGATGTTTGAGATACCTTTTGGCCTTTTGTATCATAGTAAGAATACAGTCTTGTTGTATCATTATTATATGATAAAGCAGTCCACTCATCCCACTTTGATCCTGAAAAGTTTATACCAAAGGCATATTGGTCAACATCACCTTCGGTGTTAATTGAAATACCAGGTCTTGATAGAAAATCAGCATAACTTGTAACATCAGCTTTTAACTTAACATGACCTATGAAAGATACAACATTAAAAGGGTTAATATTTGTTGTAGATGATGCAACATTTTGAGCTGCATATACAGTTGTGGTGAATGGCACAGAAAGAACATTTGAACTATCACCTAAACCTGTAGCGCTTACCGCAACATTAGTACCGTTAGCTCTGAATCTTGAGTGTAATGTTTTATTTGTGTAATCTATTGAACATTTATAATCGTCATTTAAAACATCACCAACACTATGCCCTTTAAAGTCATCAACTAAAAATCCATTATTGATTAACTGAACATTATCTGCATTAAAGAATGAGGACGCTGAAATCTCTTGTTCTAAAAGATTGAGTGATGTATAATATTCAACTCTTGACAAACGATCATCAATAGCTCCAATGTCTTTCATTGTATATCTTTTATTTTTAACAATATCAATCTTAACATTACTTGTATTGTAAGTAAACGGTGGGAACGTGAGCTTGTAAAGAGTCATTGCCTCTTCTTCGTCAATAGGGGTCGCTGGGTTTGTTAAGGCACTCACACCTTGTTTGACCCTAAACTCACCTTCAAAGTCGAGAACAATCTTATCAATTCTTGATAAGTAATAACTCAAGTCAACATCTGCTTCTGGATTTGTACTATCAACTATTTGATTTCTTACAAATGTCATATTTGTGTTACTATACACATTTGATGTTTCATTATCTTTTCTTGTTACTCTGAAATCTAAAGAATCTCTTAAATCTATTTTTGTGCCATCTCTCTTAACATATTGTGGTATGTTTTCGTAAATTGGATAAGAATTAGCATCAAAATGTCCTGTACCTGTGTGTGAAAATCTATTATAAACAACATTAACTTGACCTGTGTTGACAACACCAACACCACTTTCTCTTAATCTAATTGTTGCGTGATCGTAGTGTGTATCAGTTTGACCCGTATCGACCATAAAGTGTTCAAGAACATTTACATTAGATGAGTTTGATGTACTAGCTGGATTATTTGAAACAAAAATTCCAGTTACGTTTACAACATCAGTAACACCTAAGGATCTTTCAATTATACTCCCTGTAGTGTTACCTACTTCTGTAAATATTTTGAAATGACTATTTGAAGTTTTACTTCTTCTACCGGCACCTTCAACATCAATTGTAGTTAGGATATCAGCAGTTCCATCAAAACTTCCATCATCTAGGTCAACCGTTAAACTATCTGGGTTACCTGGTGAAGTTATTGTAAAAAAGGTTACATCACTATCAATGGGAACAATTGAATTGGCAGTATATGTGCTACTAGATGTCCTTACTATAACTTGGAAAAATTTTCTTTTTAGAGCGTTATCTGTGCCCGCAACTTTAAATCTCTCAGAGCCATCATTAGTTGTAATTGTGGCTGTGCCAGACTCAAATGTTACATCTTTAAAAACTCTCTTTGTATCATAACTAACTTGATTAACTGATGATACAACATCATAAGCTCCTTCAAATACACCAATGTCTCGATTGGTTCCAGTTAAAGTAGTTCTTTGAAATACAAAATTATTTGTTGTCTCTTTACTTACAGATGTGTTTGTTAAACTTATATTACTACCTTGTATAGCCGTAACGAACACTCTTCTTTCATTAGATCGTAAATCCTCTGAAACATTATGGCCAAAAACTTCATCACCCACCGATATACCAACTGGGTTTGAAACAATTAAGTGTTGAGTGTTGTTTACAACAACACCTGATGTTTCATGGGTCGTTATTGATGTTGAGTGTATGTTACTATTTGCATTACCAGTATTCATACCCTTGATGTGTTTTGTAAGAGAGATCGGTAAACTAGTACCACCAGTATTTGCAATTTTCTTTACACCAAACAAATGTAATCTATTTACAGCCGAATCAGAATCACCACTAACGTATTGTATATTTTTTACATAACCTTCACCAATCAATGTGGTACCATCTATTACACCATTTGATGAATATAATTCAACTCTTTCAGAAGTATTAGAGTTGAAAACAGCATTATTAGAATTTGTTATGTTGAAGAAATTAGAATATGGTGTTTGTAAATCATGTCCTGTTATAGACTCTTGATCTCTTGCTCTGCTTATTGGTAATTGAACTTGCGAAATTGTATCTATTTCATAACCTTTTACATAAGCCTTACCTTTACTGATATTCAATAAAAAGGTATTAGTATTACTTAAAGCCGTAATTCTAGGTTCTAAACCATCTACTATGTAATCACCAGATTCATCAAAAGTTCTTCGAGCTAGAGTTCTACCTAAATCAGAATATTTTGTATCTGAAGCATTTTTAACCAACACACCATTTCTATATCGAACTAACTCAATATATTTTGTTGATGTTAAACTTGGTAAAGTTGAATTTTGAGTATCTAAATTTTTCCTAGATAAATCTAAAGAAATTTTATATCTATCACCACCCGGCGCCAAATAATTTGATGAATCTAAAGCCGGATCTAAAAGTGTTGTGTCATCAGTTGACTTTACAATACTTTCTGTTACATCAAAACCAATTGTGGCATTTGTATTAGCTGCATATTTGTCAACTGCAATAGTTTGTTGAGCATTCTTAACAAAAACACCGTTTGTAAAAAATACACCCTCTGTTACACCCATGAGTTTTGCTTTACCATAAGGTAAATTATTTGTAGCTGTAACTGTAGAGACTAAATTCACAGGATTCAAATCACCTGTGCTAAAAATTTGTAGATTAGCAGAATTTGAAACTATTGCATTTACGGCACCTTTTGTATTTGCACTTTCAGATGTGTTGTTTATAAATCTAATGAAAGAAACGTAAATGGTATCAGGATCAGTTCCCACAGCGGTATCAGAGTGATGACAAAAATATAAACTTCTTATATTTGCATTAGCTGTATTACCTGTGTTTGCAGTAATAAAATTATTTACAAAACTTGCAACATTAATTGCAGTACCACCAAATGTAGATTGTAGATTAATGTGATTAACGGTTGATTGTTGATTTATTTCAATGTTTTGTATCTTACCTTCACCAATAGAAAAAAGTGAAGCACCAGTAACTCTTGATCCATCTTGAAACAAATGGTCGCCTAGTTTTTTAACTTGATCTTGTAAAAGCGTCTGTGATTGTGTTAATTCACGAGCTTGAACTGCTCTACCTGGTCTGAAAAGTATTCTATGAAAATTTTTACTATCATTAAAATCATCATGGTACGGTGTGGTATTAAAATCGAGTGCCATTCTTTGCCCTTAAAATTGTAAAATGAGGCGGATATCTTCCGCCTGACCATCTATTCTTGTAATTGGTGATAAATTTTCAACATATAATACTTCAGCTGAATCCTGTTCAAATTCTGGATTTTCTACAGCAACGACAAATCTATCAGCACCGGAAGTTTCGCCGTTCAAAACAACACCATTTCTAAACTCACCTTCAACCCCTGTTACTTCTATCTCAGTAGAAGTTGTAATTCTATGCACAACTGCCTGCACGAAATTTACATTAGCAGCTGAACCCTGAAATACCTTTTCACCTCGTATGTACTCTGTACCTGTTGATACCTGTAATGTTGTAACTTGCGATACTACATCATTTGCTGTTGCATCAGTTATAGCAGTTCTTGTGTCATATTTATATGGGTTTCTAATAAGTCCTATTTGTCTAAACTGTATATCTACTGGTATTTTACCATTTTCAGTTGAATCTATTTCACCTATTTTTGATGTTACCATTACACTATTTGCAACTAAATCTTTTGCTAAATTGAAACCGTGGCCAAATTTTGGTGCTAAAATAACCCTTGAATCTACACCAGTTCCAGTACCAAAAACTAATGCGTTACATTTTTCGTAATTTTTTCCAATTGTATCTACTGTTATCTTTGTAACAACACCATTATCAACCGTAGCATTAGCCAAAGCACCTGCGCCATCACCATCTACGAAAACTCTTGTTGTTGTGCTTATGTTGTTTGCAACATTACTTCCACCGCCATTAGATGATGCGGCCTTGTTCAATGTTATTTTATTGTTTATACTATCAGTACTCAATATATGAGTATCAGTTTGTATGCCTGTACCAGTGATTGACATATTTGCATTTGCTAAATCATCAACTGTAATACTTGTAACATGGTTTGCTGTCATAAACGTACTATTTACAGTTAATACTGTATCACCCGTTAAAAAAGGTTCTACACGAATATTACTAAAGTTTCTATACTGTGTCCCACCATCAGCCACAACAATAGTTGTAAGCTCACCCTCAACAACACCTTGGTTGTTTAAATTGAAAACTGTATCGGTTTCGGTTGATTCATTATTTCTTGTCGGTACTGGTAAAAAAGATGAATTTAAAAATTTGTTCTCAGCACGAACACTATACATATACTTCCAAATGTACCCATCACCACCACCTGTAGTAGGATTCGTTATAACTCCATTTGATGTAGTAAAGTCTCCTGTTGGTGTATTTGCAGTTAAAGTACCAGAGTTATTAGATAAACATTTATATACGTTTCTACCCTCTGTAAATACATACATTGGCTCTAAATTTTGACTAGTATTACCAGTAATTGAATCTTGAGTAGTCTGCTGTGGATCATATTGTCTGTATATTTTGTTTGATTCCCAATTTACTCTAGGTATTACTAAATTTACATCACTTGCTTTTACCCTCTTAGCTGCGATCATATCTGTAAAAACCCTATCATTTAAATCGGGTGATTCTACTATATCAAAAGGTGTATCAGAATCATCATATGAATCAGTTTTACCTATGAATAGATACTGTATTTCGGGCGTAGCAGAGTCAAATTCAGCAATATATTGTTGAGCGCTTTTAAGACTTTGTAATTTTGAAGTATATTTCTTTGCCATGATTTCCTATTTATACGTTAATAACCACCACCTGATGGTCCACCAGTACCATAAGCGTTTGCTCCGTTAGATGATAAATTATCACCAGTTGCAAATTGATTACCTAAAACTATGATTGATTGTGTATTTGCATTTGATGTAAATGCAACACTTACCACCACATTTGTATTAGAGACAACTGAACTTACTGTTCTTACCTCATTATTGACTACAATTTGAGTGCCAACATTTATTAAATTACCAGAGTGTATAACAGCACCACCATTGCCTATAATTGGGGCTGTATTAGTTATAGTTACAAACTTTGTATTTGTACCAATTACAAACGTAGAATTAGAAGTTACATTAACTGTTCCAGATAGAGTGTTAGCAAACAATGTTGAAGTTTCTATTGCCGTTTCAACTGGCTGTGTCAAGTCAACTTCAGCATAATTTTTAAATCCTGCTGGATGCACTAAACCTTTAAAAATTGATTTATATTTTTCAAACTCTGTAGGCACGTTTGTTACATAAATGTAATCTTGATAATAGTCTAAACCCTGTAATTTTCTCTCTGAAGCTGAGATGATACCTTTCGAGGTTGTAAATCTACCATCAAATTCTCTCAAAGAGTTTTGCAACACAGCAGTTGCATTAGCCTGACCATCACCACTTGATGATAAGTCAACTGAAGGAACTGCTCGATATCCAGAACCAGGTTCAGTAATTCTAATTTCTTCAACAATACCCACCGTGCCGTTTGAAGTTGCAGACACTTGTTCTTGGTCTGCCATTGCGGCGATTACTTCTACATTAGCCCCAAACCCACTACCTGAGTAACTATTAACACCAATTGTTGGAAATACGTTTGGTTTATAATTTGTACCACCAATAGGAAATTTCCTATGAATACCTATCTTTCTATCAGTACCAGAAGCTGAACCATTTACACCGGTATTAGTTGTAAAGTTTGTGTTTGTTGTCAAGTGTGTTGCATTAGTTACAACATTTATGAATCTTGACTCGTTATTTAAAATAATTTTATCGCCCACTAATAACTCTGTATTAAATGATGTGCCTGTGCCTATAATTTCATTTAAAACTGCTGTTACTTTTCCATTACCAGTTATTCTTGATGGTTGAAATTGAATATCAACAATCGCACCGTTTGCTCCTATTTCTGATACAGCTGCAGCCGCCCCAAAACCCTCAGTTGTTTCTGAAAATATTATCTCATCACCAACAGAATAATTACCACCACCATCATTAATTTTTATTCTACCTAATGACCGAAATGGTTTTATTTTTATGATTCTTTCACCTTCTGCTTCTATGAAAGGTCCATCAGAGTCAAATGGTATGTTATTACCAGATACATTTGATGTAAGAAATGTAAGACTGGTCATTGGGCCTAAGTCTGTTATTGTTCGATCTTGTAAACAATCGACAATTCTTGATGATACGTTTTCACCACCACCGAGTGCATTACTTGTTACATCAAAATAAACTTCTAATGTACCTATCGAATCACCAAAACGTGCAACTTTATATCTAAATGATGGTTGAGCCCCTAATTGTATAAAAGGTCCTCTAAACCAAAAATTCGCATTAGGATGTCCCACGCCACTTGTTTCTGCGTAAATAAAAATTTCTTGAATTGCTACAGGAGGGCCTCCAGGAGGAACAGCAACGGGAGATCCTTCACTAGTTCCATCATATGTAACACCTGTATTAGATGATGGTGGACTACGATCTATTAACATATTCCATCTACCGTGTGTAAATGTAACTGTATTAGCCATATCTGTAAATGCAACATCTGAATAAGTATTGACATTAGCTGTGCTTGTTTGCCAGCCAAGTGTACCGGTGCCTTCATTTAAACCGACTTGCACTTGTTCAAAGGTGAAGTTTGCAATATTACCAGTTAAACCATCACCAACATATATTTCATCTAACTGTATGTCACCAGTATAGCTGTTACCACTTACATAATGAAAAACTGGTCTTATTGTTGAGTTAGCAAATTGTTGTAGGTTTGAGGTGTTAGACACAATCCTCTCTTCATATTTTGCACCTACACCACCAGTTACAGGGTTAATAGTAGTGTTACCACTTACTGAATCAAGCACTATACCAGATAATCCAGTTGTACCACTACCCGCAATTACGTTTGCAAGGAAACCGTAATCATCACTTGTAAGTGATTGGTTAATATCTATTTCATCTATTTTTGTTGTTGATAGTGTAAAGGTATTTTGATGAGCCTTTATATCAGAATCTACTGATGCAACAGCAAATGTTGACTGTGCATCACCTGACCTGCCGACAACTAAATCTGAAACTTTAAACCCTGTGCCTCCAAAATTTATATTTGCATTATCAGAAAATCCACTTCTTACGACTGATACTTCAGCTGAACCCTTTTGTTCAAAACCACCTGCGGTGATTAAAACAGGGTCACCTATATTGTAACCTGAACCACCGCTTATAACACTAATTATTTCTAATGAAGATGTTGTATTACAAGAGAGTTCAATAATATTATCTTTGTCATCAACAATATTTGTTAATATTTGTTCACCTTGAGAAAATGTGCCTTTAATTGTTTTTCTATTTAAAAATGCCTCTATCGATCTTTGTGATTCAAGTAATCGTGGCACAGATGATTCAACTAAGGCTGATGCGTTTGATCTTGCACCAACTACTTTTCGATTTGTTAAAATTGACTCTGAAAAATCATTATACTCAACACGAACATCTGCATTTACTGGTGGTGGATTAGTAAATACTATTTTTCTTTCTTCTTTTCTGGTATGAAATGCAGCTGATGTATTTGCATCTGAAATTGAAAATTGTTTATCGCCATTTATTCTAACAACAATTTCATCTTCTGAGACTGGCTGTGCTAAATTAAAAATATTTGTTATGCCATCACCAATATAAAAAGATGACACAGAGTCCCTAAGTCTTAAAACTCTTTCAATTGTAAAATCACCATCTGATGCTCTTAATATCTGGTCTTTAGGAAATCTAATATCCAGTTCTTGTCCGTATAAAAGTCTAAACAAGAAATCAAATGATTTTTTATTACCTTTTGCTAAATAAACTGGTAAAATATTTTTTATTAAAAATGACTTATCGGCTATGGCGTCTTTTGGTACTAAGTTTGCATAAGTGTTGAGAAAATTAGATTCAAATGCACCTATCGAAGAGTCAACATCTTGAACAAATCTTAAATCTTTTGATATTTTTGTGCCATCATTGTTCTGAGAGCCTTGTTCATTTTCAAGAAACTCATAATATGCCTCTAAAAAAGAAATAAAGAGAGGATGTTCCTCTCGCACAAATTCAGGAACTTGCTGATTTATTAATAATGAGGTTTTTAATGTTGAGGTATTAGACTCATGTGCCATTAATCTACTGCCTCAAGAGTTGTTGTGATAGCTAAGCTATCATTTACGTCAATCGTAACTATATTGTTTCTGGTAGATTCTACAACACCACTTTCAGAACCTATCGTAAATCTTAATAACCCATCTGCTGTTGCAACACTTGTGATATTGATTGAACTAATTGTTATGATACCTGTTTCATAATCTATTTCTCCAATACTATCATTAATAATTTGTCTATTACCATCTGTATCAAAGAAAACACTTCTGATTGTGCCATTTCTTGAATCAACAATGGCTGTAGCTTCACCACCTGAGCCATTACCACCACTTATTTCTACTGAAGCAGTTGTATAATCAGATCCTCTATTACTCAATACTATTCTTGTAATCTCACCACCACTAATTTCAGCGAAAGCGGTTGCATTGACACCATCACCAATGATTGTTACATCTGGCGCTTCAGTATATCCAAAACCTGGATTTTCAACATTAATTCGTGAAACGCCCGTTGATGACTGTGGCACTTCTTCAAATTGCACAGTTCTAGCCGCCCCACCTGCATCAAAACCACTAAATTGACTAGAGACTAATTTCTCGTTTGTAGTGCCTCTTTTTAATCTTTCACCAAAATCTATTGTATAATTATCTACACCAATTGTAGGTGTAACTCTTTTTTGTAATCTGATTGACGTTTCAGAACCTAGTATGGCATTTGTATCTGTGTCATCTATGAATTTAGAAAGTTTAGACAATGAAAATTTACTATTGAATTTACTTAAATTTGATGTGTTATAACTTATGATTGAATTTTTAACTGCGTTTTTAAAGGCCTCATCTGAAAGGGTAGTTTTCTTTCTATCAAAAATTATATTTGTTGTTGGTAATATAAAAGTAAATTCTGGGTCAACTATCTCAGCTTCTACTGATATGATAGCCTTTGGTTTGATTATGTTATCAATAATTCTTTGCTTTTCAGATTCAGATACAAAAAAATTATCTTTAGGCTTCAATGATATAAAAACTCGACCATAAACAACTGGCACATTTTCTTCACCACCCCATACTGAAATAGAGTCGATACTTGGCACCTCTCGTAAAATGGTTGTCTCATAATCTTTTTTAGTTACAAGTCTATTTTGCGTTGTAAATTGATTTGGTGCAGAAAATTTTATAGAGTCAACTGATTCTTTATCTGATCCGCCAGAGGCAGCTGCAATTGGTGTAAGTGTGATTGACGTATCTTCACCATTAGAGTCTGATAAAGTTGATTTTTGAACAAAATTATTTGCTTTATTGGCAGCTATGCCATTTGTAACCAAGTAAGTAACAGTTATTGTAGAGCCATCTCCTAGCTTTTTACCTACACTATCATTACCAAAATATATTTCAAAATTACCATCTCTATTCTCGTTTATAAAATAGACCTCTGATGTACCATCAACATTAAGTGTGTCAACAACTTTATTATAAATTTTAAGAGCCGTGTTTGATGAGGTATCTTGCACCGCAACCTTAATTGTTGTTGTGTCTATATTTTTGTCTGGTAAAGTAAATACCTGTTTAGGGTTAGAGCTTTGAACAAAAGTAAATTGATTTGTAACAATCTGGCCTTCATTTATCGCCAAGTCTGTGAAAATATATTCACCTCTATCTGTTTTTGTAACAGTTGTATCTTTTAACACAACAAAGTTATAAGATTTACCATCTATTTGATCTGATAAAAATGAATAACCCTCCTGAACCGTGCAAGTGCCAGTATGAAGATTGGCTACATTTGCAGTCATTGTAATTGTTGCAGTTGGTGACCTTTTAGAGTGTGGTGTGTAACCTAAAGTTTTAGCATGAGAAACGGCCGATTCACGAAGTAACGCAGTATCTAAAAAAGCCTCATTTGCGACCATGTTTAAATAGTACGCATTATAATGAGTATTATATGCTAAAATATCAAGTAGAATTGACATACCTGAACCATCAAAATCATAATCACTAAACTCATCTTGTTGTTGTAAAAATGATTTTAAATTGTTCTTGATTGTATCAAAATCAAGCTCTGTTACTCTTAGTCGGTCTACCATTTATCTTACTCTCTCTAAAAAGAAATCTACTGAAATTGGGTCTGGATTGTTTATTAAATAAAATGTTAATTCAACTTTATATCCATTTTCATCTGGAAAACCACTAGCTGTAACATCTTTTACTTGTACTCTTGGTTCAAAATTTTCTATTGTCTCTGTGATCTCTCTTTCAAGTAAAGCTGCTGTAGCATTATCAACTTGTTCAAAAAGTAATCTTTTTAAATTTGAACCTAGGTCGGGCTGGAATGGTCTCTCGTAATGATTCGTTAAAATTAAATTCTTAACTGAATTGATTACTGCGTTTTCGTTTTTAAATTTATTAATATCCTTTGTTGTTGGGTGAATATTAAAATTTAAATCCAAGTCCGTAAAACCTCTATTACTTTTTATTGTTATCTCTGCCATCTTCTATTTATACCTAACCTCCAATTTTAACTGTGCCTGAACCAGAAGATATTGTGCCATCTCCTACTGGGTCAACGTCTGCCACCGTATCACCGATTCTTGCAGCTCCTTGTGAACCATTGTTAAGATTGATTGTTTGTCCGTTTATCTTTACATCGCCTGTTACGTTTAAATTATAGTCGCCATCTACTTGAATATTCACATCTCCTTGTATCAATACAGACTCGTCCTTGACGACCACAGTAAACTTATCTCTCTGTATTCGTTCTACTCTATCACCATTAGGATTGAACTCCATGTACGAACCTGCACGGTGGTATAGATGTATTCTCTCATTATCTCTTGTATCATCAAACTCCATGACATGACCAGACTCAGATTCATACAC
>Ga0181401_1000275_pt1 | contig 21631 bp, 26 predicted proteins | sample 24SPOviralmetaG_FD_130130 | JGI IMG/M metagenome (GOLD analysis project Ga0181401, IMG submission 130130) | Marine viral communities from the oligotrophic San Pedro Time Series (SPOT) site, San Pedro Channel, CA, USA - 24 SPOT_SRF_2011-07-20 | ecosystem: Environmental > Aquatic > Marine > Strait...
AAAAACCATGAGTAAGGAAGGATTAGTAAATCCAAATGAAATACAGATAGATATAGAAGCGGTTGCTGCAGGAGAGAATGCAGTAGGTAGAGCCGTTAATGATTGGGCTTCAATAGATTTCACTAACATTATTGACACTACTACTCCTTCAGGTAGAGAATTAGCCCGACAGCTAGGAGAAGGTAACTATTTAGATAAGAGAGCTACTACTGCAGGGCAGATAGAAATAATCTCTAGACAATTTATAAATGATAAAGGTCAATATGTAACTCCTGTGTGGGCTAGGCCTATGGTTAAAAGTGCTGCAGGAGCCTTAAACATCACTGGTGCTGCAGCCGAAGCTGCCATAGCACAGGCCATGATGCAGTCGGTTATTCAGGTTGCGGATAAAGATGCAAAATTCTTTCAAACATTAACTACTACTAATTTAGACAACAAACAGAAATCTATCATTAACAAAGCTACTATATTAGCAAATATGGAGACTTCTAATCTTAATGCTAGACAGACAGCCTTAGTTACAAACGCTCAGAACTTCTTGAAGCTAGATATAGCTAATTTAACAAATACTCAACAGGCAGAGATTGTAAATAAACAGGCTAGGATAGAAGCTCTGTTTACTGACACTGCAGCTATGAATGCACAACGGATATTTGGTGCAGAGAATGCAAACGATTTTGCCAAGTTCTTTGGTAACCTAAATGCCCAAATAGACTTACAGAACAACTCAGAGATAAATGCGCTCAAGAAGTTCAATTCTGGAGAAATAAACGATGCTGCCCAATTTGTTTTGGATATAAGAAATAGCAGAGATCAATTTTTAGACCAACTTCAATATAACTACTCCCAGTTTAATGCTAAATGGAGACAGGATGTTACCCTAGAGCAATTTAAGACTGATTGGGATGCTACAACTACAGATGTTAAAAACGGCCTAGATCTAACTAGTGAGCAAATGACAGGGACATGGGACCATGTAGATTCCTTGTTAGATTATGTATTTAAGTATTCTCAAAACGAAAATGAGGCTATTAAAGATTTAACCATTGCTCAAATACAGGCTCAAGCAGGTAGGAAAAAAGGTGGTGGTTTTCTAAGTGGTCTTGTATCTCTAGCAGGTTCTTTTCTAAGTACAGGTAAAGGGGCTGAGTGGCTAATATCATTAAGTGACTCTCGTTTTAAAAATAATATCCAAAAGTATAATACCATAAATGGTATAGGTTTATACAAATGGGATTGGTCAGAAGAGGCCAAAGAGTATGGGGCAGACAAATTACCTTCGTATGGAGTTGTAGCTCAAGAACTTTATAAAACCCACCCTGAAGCTGTATTTGAAAAGAATGGATACCTTCACGTTAACTATGAGGTAGTTAGAGATGCAATTCGATGAAGCAGTATTACTCTCCATAAAGAAATTTAAAGAGGGGAAAATGTTAAATAAAACCTCAGAGATAAAGGATGGCGAAGTCTATTACACGCCTGAATATTTTGATGGGTTGCAACAGGCCCTAAATAGTGATGCAGAAGTAGAAGAGAAAGAGTTGGATCAAGATGGTAATACCACAGAAGTTTGAAGCTCCAATTCCGGGCGAAAACCTAACATCAGATAACCGAAACTACCCTTGGCATAGGCCCCCAGATATTACGGACTATGACGAAGCAGTCGAAAATATGATAAGCAAGATCTCTGAGCCAGAAGACTTAGAGACTATCTATGCGTTGATGGATGTAGGTGCTGATGTAGTTACTATTACTACAGTTTTATTACTTACATCAATTAAACAAGGTAAAATGGGGGTAGACTTAGCTATTCAGGTGGCAGGTCCTGTATCCAGATACCTAGAGATAAAAGCTGAAAATGCCAGTGTAGAATATGAGATGGGGCTAGAAGATAAAGATCGACAGCCTCTGACTGCTACGGAGTTACAGAAACTTCTTTTAATTGCTGAAGAAGAGGGAATTGCTGATATAATACCTGCACCCCCAGAAGATCCAGTAGAGGAAGAGATGGCAGAAGGTGAAGGCCTTATGTCTATCCCAGAAGAAGCAAGTCCTGAAGAACAAGCAAGTATGCTAGGGGATATGCCTGAAGAAGAACCTATTGAGGAAGAGATTGTATAATGTCTGCACGTTTTAATTTTGCTATAGCCGAAGCTCAAGAAAAAATCCAAGATGAAGCATTTATGGATAAGATGGGAATTGGAGAGTACATGACCGTCCTAGCCTCTGGACTTAAAGAGGGGCTTCAAGAAAAGGAGCGTCAAGAGTTAGAAGCTGAAAAGTTAAAGAAGGCAGAAGATGCTAAACTCCGACAAAAACAAGTGGCGGCTGATAAACTAGCTAAAGAAATAGACAGTACAGTTAACTTAGTTTTAGAGACAAACGGCCTAAATACATCTCTTGCTCCAAAGCTTACGCAAATTCTTAAAAATAATGGTTCAGCAAATGCTAGTCTTGCTCAGGGGTATATAGATAGCATTGATAACATTAATGAGTTTACATTAAATGCTCCTACGAGTGTTGATGATCAGATGAACATGATTATTCCAGCCCCTGTGTTTAAAAATCCTAACCTTAAAAACATTTCAGGAATGGATTTAGGACAGGTTATATCTGAACTTAGTAAGATAACTAAGCAAAGTAATCCAGAAAAGTATGCTGCCCTTGTAGATAGACAGGCAACCCTACAGTCAGGTCAAGGTACTTATAGCGATGATACCTTTTTAAATAAACTTACTAGAGAAAATATTGGTGATGCAGAAATTATGCTTGATGGTTTGCTTAAAACTAAACAAATAGATCAAGATATGGTGCAATATAACAGGATACTTTCAAGGGTTAACCAACTAAGAAGACAAGATGATTATAGAGATTTAAGTAAAGGTGATCCATTTAAAAATAAAGATGGTTTCTTTAAAGATAAAAAAGAAATTGAGCTAATGGTTAACGATCAGGCAAATATGGCAAAGTTAACTCAGACTCAGAAGAATAGAGGGAAAGGTTTAATATCTCCTCCTTCAGAGAAGAAGTCTGTAGAAGAATTATCTGTAACCCAAGTTATATCAGAAAGACAACTTCTAAAAGAACAGGGAGAGAAAACTGATTTAGAAAACCTTAGACTTGTTGCTTTAAATAGTACATATGATGCCTTAGTTGCTGCAGGTAAAATTAATCCTAAAGAAGAAGAAGTTTTTGATGTAGTAGCTCACGTTGCAGGAATGGACGCAAACGAACAGAGAAACACTTTAGTTCTTCTAAAAGACAAACAAAGACTAGGTACGCTAGAACCTACTGAACAACAAACTTTAGCTAAACTTCAGTTCTTAGATAACGTAGATGGGGAATTTACCACTCTTGATAAACGTGTATTTAAAGACTACAGCTATAACGACTCAGATAAAGCTACCCTAGAGGTTACTATAGAAAATGTACAAGAAAGATTAGCGAATTATATAAAAGATAAATCAGGTCTGTCTTCTGATAGATTTGAAACGTACACAAATGAACTTGTAAGATTGAAGATGATAAAAGATTCATTTGATCTTCAGGATAAAGTTAAAGAAAACAATGTTTCTGTAGAGCTAACTAAAGATTTTACTACTATAGAATTTACAGGTGATCCAGAAGGTAGCACAACTCTTGTTAGACTTACTAAAGCAGGAAACTTCTATGTAGTATCTGGTACAAGAAAAGGACAAATAGTTGACAGAGCTACAGGAGATTACAAGCCAGATAGTGTAGGCCCTCTTGTTGGAAATTCAGTAGAAGCTACTTCAAAGTTGGCTAACAGAAATGATGATTTCTTTCAAAAACTTAATGATAAGAAAAATGATGCATCAAAACTTATCCAGAGTTCTTATGAACTTCTAGAGTTTGTACGTCAAAATGAAGGAGTTCTAACCATTGGTAAAATGGCAAGTTTTGCTGAAAGAATAATGAAAGGAACAGAACAGTTCTTTGAAGTAATGAAAAATACACAAATGTCTTATTCTGAGGCACAGATAATAGAAAAAGTAAAAGCATCTGCTATGGCTGAGTTTGAAGCAGCCAATAGCAGTAAAGCTAATTACTCTCAGTTAGCAGGTGTGTATGATCAATGGATATCTCTATCTCTAAGACACGCATTTCAGTTTGCTAAACTCCAACTAGGAAGTTCTGGACAAGCATTGTCTAACATGGACTTTAAAAATACCTTAACTATTAACAATACAGGTTCTACCTATGACGTATATGGTGCAAACATTTTAAGACAAACTGAAAAACTACTAACCTCTGAAAGTTTAGCATTTGATAATAGTCTAAATTCAGATATGGAACATAAGATTGGTCTTAGGGACCCTCTCTATAAAGAGGTTTTTGAGGAAACTGGGATAGTAGTGGGTGGTTTAGATGCGTTTGTTAAAACAAATAATCCAGACGCATACAAAGTTGTTCAAGATTTTAAAACGGATGGTACACTTCCCCCTAAAGGCTCTACTACAGTAGTAAGCCAATCTAGTGCAACTCCTGCAGACTTAAATGAAATAGCAAATGCTCAGGTGGCAGTGGATTATATGAACTCTATAAACCCTAATAACGAATATGGTAAATTTATGCAGGGAAACCCTGATGAAGCTAAAATAAATACAATGGCCCTTGCTTTAGCAGTAAAGGCATATAAAGTTGGAACCCCAACAGCCGAAATGATTAGTCACGCAAAAGGGTGGCTTACGGCTCTAGCCCCTAAACAACCTACGTCTAACAATTAGGAATACCTATGGAAAATCAATATGGCCTAACTCCTGAAACGGCCCAAATGTACATAGATAACCCTTGGGCGAATAATGAAAATATTCCTCAAGAGGAACTAGAAGCTATTGCTAATCCTGTTACTAGCCCCTCCATTAATCAAGAGGAAGAAGATGCAGATAAGGTACTTCAAGATTTAGGTCTACCTACTACTCCTCGTGTGGAGTTTAATGAGACTACTCAGGAACGACAAGAAGCTGTTCAGAGTGGAGATGATCTAACTCCAGAGGCTATCTTTGGTGAAAAACCGGGGGGTACATTCAAGGAGATAGCAAATAACTGGATAGACAGATTAACTGTATTTACCACTGAAAAATTTGATGAGTATAAGGGTTCAAACCTTGCAAATGAGAATCTAAGTGTACAACGAGCAAAAGCAGATTCCGAAACTTATGATGCTGAAGTAGCAGAATACATGACGGAAGCACAGGAGATTTATGATAACTTCGGTACTCCTGAGATAGTTGATGGAAACCCTACTGGTAGACGTATCTATGAAAGGGTGACTAATGATCCTGAAACTGGAAAGATCCTTGTTGAAAATGTAGTTGTGCCTAAACCTGAAGAGATGGGACCTGATTTTTTCAATAGAGTTTTTAGAGAAGGGTTTTTAGATTTTAGAAAAGATTTATCAGGTGCTATGCAACTTGACTTTTCTGATGATACAGGAAAGTTTGAGTTAGGAACTGCAGAAGAAGACAAAGACTTTATTCAAAGCAATCCTACTATGGAGTTAACTTCAGGTGAGCAATTACTTGCAGACGTACTTACACTGGCTCCAGTAACAGGTGGTTCTTCTACTATTACTAGAGGTGGCCTAAATCTTCTCAAGATGGCTACTAGATTAGATAAATCAGCTAGGGTAGGTGGACTAGGAAGATTTGGTAGTACAGTTATTGGGGCATCTTTAGCAGACACTCTCATAGCCAGTGAAGGACAATCAGGAATATTCCTAGATGATAAAATTCAAGATTGGGCAAAAGCTGCAGGATATGATTGGTCAGCCTCTACCTCTAGAGATGTAGGGTTACTATTAGAAGGTTTGCTTTTAAATGGTGCGCTTGATGGACTACTAACTGTAGCAGCCCCTGCCTTAATAAATTTTGGTGGGTTGAAAGCAGGAGATACAACTAAACTTAGCGCACAACAGATGGTAAAGTCTGTTAAAGATGGGCAGGTGTTAAACGTAGTTAATTTCCTTGATCCTGAAATATTAAAATCTAATGGAAAAGCTAAGAACAGAAAACTTATTAAATTATCAGAAGTTCTTAGAGCTAATTCTGTAGAAACAATTACCATAGGAAATTTTGCTAAAGACATTGATGTAACTACCACTATAGCTCTAGCCTCTGGTGCGGAAGCCTACATTAGAGAAACTCGCCAAAACTTAAAAAATACTTTTACTAAAGTAGAAGGCAGAAACAGAAATGTATTTGATGAAGAAGCATGGGAAGCCTATGTAGAAAAAGAAGCTAATGAGATGTTTGCTAGAATGGTAGCTCTTATGAAGGCTAACTCAGGTGATCCTAGACTGACGGGACTTGATGATGCCGTTATTATGCAAACGGGAGAAGCCTTTAAACAAGCTGCAGACCAAATACAGACTAAAGAGGCTTCTCAAGTTCTAACAGACAGACTAGTTGTAGGGTATAAAGAAGAAGTAGATAAACTACTAGAGAAAGCAAATATAAAACAAATTGAGATAGACGAGGTAAAACTAGCTAAACAAAATATATTACAAGATAGCGAAGAATACCTAACAGTTGTTGATGAGTTATATCCTTTTGGTGATATGACAGATCAGACAGTCTCTAGGTTTGCAAACAATGTTTTATTCCCTGAGTTTGTAAAGGCTAAACAGGCCTATCAAAATGCTTTTGACGCAGTACCAAATACACCAATTGGTCAGGACGCTGCAGAAGCTCTTATGAAAATTTTTAAAGATGCTGTTGAAAATAGCCTTCCTGCAGACAAAGTGGTAAACACTAATCGGGCTAAACAAGCGGTAAAATCAAAACTAATAGGAATATTTAACAAATTAAGTCCACAGCCTATTGGTGGTACAGAAAATACTGGACTTGTGTTTGAACAAGAAGCCACGTTTAAAGAAATTACAGATAGAGTTTCTCAACTAGGTTTTGCTGATCTATGGACTTTAAAACCAGTAATTGCCCGTCTAAAAAATACTGGTCCTGAAGATGAACGAGCAATTCTTATTGAATTAGGTAAACATCTTAATGGCAATGTAAACGAAAAGGGAGAGGCAGTAGGACAGATAGGCTATGCCATGTTGTCAGAAAATTCAGCAACTGCAGAGGCTGCAATAAAAGCACAACAGCTATGGCAAGATTTTGATAACAGGTTCCGTGACTCAGAATTTATTAAGCCTGTAACAAAAGCTTTAGAGGATAGATTGGCAAAGAAATTAGCTTTTGCTCCATCCACCGTCAAAGCGGCTGATCTAGGTACTGCAGATGTAGAAGTAGCTTTATCAAATGCTATCGACACGGCTCTAGGAGCTTCATTTAAAAGTGGTACTCTTCAGAGAGAGCTATCTGAAGCGGTAGGGGATTCTGCCATAGATGGGGCAACCGAAACTTCTCTTTTATTTAGAACAAAGATTATTAAAGATGTCGTAAACAGTCTGTCTCCATTTGTAGATCAGGGACTTACCCCACTACAGATTAGACAAGTCTTGCAAGAGCCTATAGCTAACTTACGGGCCTCTGGAAGTAATGATGCTGCAGATCAATTACAGGCCTTGATAACCAGAATAGAAAATAAAACTGTTGAGCTAGGAGACTTAAATCTTAGTCTAACAGATGAGTTAAATGCCGCCAACGATGCAATAGAGGCAAAGAAAAATAGTGTAATACAATCACTTCTGTCTAAATTTAAAGATAGTGACAACTTAGAGATGGCAACGGAAGGACCTGCTACTTCAATAAATTTACAGAGTATTTTGATAAATACAGATACTAATAATACTAAGCAACTTCTTGCTGAAATAGATAAACTTCCTACTGAAGCTGAAAAGTTGTTAGCAAAACAGGTTTTACAGGCTGAAGCATTAGATTTAATAGGGGGTAGAATATTTGGAGCCAGTACCATTGGTACTCAAAATATGAAACCCATATCTAGGGTAAACCAAGGACAGTTAGCAAAGCTCAGTAATGAAGAGGCTACAGGTCTTCTAACTAGCTTAGATTTAATCTTTGATGGACAGTCAGGTCTTGAGGATGTAAGAGAAGGGGTAGTTAGAACACTAGCCATTTTACAGAGACAATCTATGGGGACTTTTTCTAGAGGTGTGTCTGTAGGATCAAATACGTCACTGTTAACAGATCAGGCTAGAAGAACTTCAGACGCTGTATCTACAGGTATTCTTCTTGTAGCAGGATACATGAACCCGACTGCAGCATTTCTCCGTAGGCTAAGTTCTATCCCTCTAAAAGAGTTAGCTGAGTTAGAGAAAGAAGTAGCTGCAGATGCTTTAGCAGTAATATTAGCCCAACCAGAAGAGTTTGCTACCTTAATAGACAGACTTAGAAAAAATCAGAATATTCAGGCTATTAAAGGGGCAGCTAGACAGACAGTTAATGCGGCATACCAAGGCGGTAAGTACAACATATTTATAAGAGAAGAAGAGCCTACTGATGAAGAAATTGGTTTTATCCAACAATTTGTAGGTAGGGACCTATCAGAGGGTATAGGTGCAATATTTGGGGCTAAATAAATAAAACCCCCACATTGCCTCAAGCATAAAACAGTGTGGGGGCTTCAACCAACTAAGTGCCACTTCCCCATACCCGTGTTTGAGGTTGTGACGAGGTGACCAAACCTCATGCAAACAATATATAGTATACTGCCCCCACCGTCAACCGATAGTGGGGGTTTTTCTTTAAAAACTTAAGTAATATCTACCATTTCACAGACATCCCCAGAACACGCCATTGTCCTAGAGCCTGAAGTGTTATCCTCTTGCTCATAGAGGTCTAGCTCATCCCAGTTAATGTCTTTAGGCATGGACTTTAGAAGAGTGTCATAGTCTTCTCTACTTACATTCTGGTAGGGAGCCTGTTGATATGTATGTTCTTCAAAAGGTAAGAAGCTAACACCAGACATTTCATCAAAGTGTTTTAATACAAAGGAGCCTACCTCTAACCACTCTTCAGGTTTTACGTTAATAGTAACACTAGGTTTATGTTCACACCAGTGTCTCTGATAAATTAGCCAAGTCTCTAGCTGTTGTATGGCTGAGAAGTCCTTAGTACACTTAGCCCCCTCTGGCGCTCTCATAGGAAAACTAAATACAGTTGTGTGATCTGGCTTCATAAAATCAGGTTCACTAGGTATCCCCTGATCCACCATAAACTGTGTGAGAGGGTCTTTGTTATCTCCTCTAACTGTTCTTATATAGTAGGGGGAGTATCGTGGGTGTAGTCCACTGGCACTATCAACTAACTGAGAAACAGTACCAGAGGGCTTAACACAAGTTATGGCAGTACTGGCAGGTATCTTTAGCCTCTCTGACCACTCCTTGTTTGTTTTAATAGCTAACTGCTTTAGGTGTTCCAGAGTTTCATTTAATGCCTCATTCTTAACAGTCATAAGTGGGTTATCCATAATACCTGTAAGGCTTACTCCAAGTAGACGCTCTTCCTCTGTGTTATCCTTCCACACTTTTCTTAAGTAAGGGAAGTAAGTAAAGGTAGATTGAATAGTGCCTAGTATAGTAGCTAGTCTAACTTTCTTCTCTATAGCAGCAATATCATCCGTAGCCCTAACAACTACTTCAGATAAATTACAGAACTGCATGGGCCTCAAGCTGATCTCAGAGCACGGGTTGCAACCGAAGTCTTGGTCGGCATCTCTTCTACCACTTTGCTCTGCAATACGTTTACAGGCCTCTCTGTTGAAGATACCCCGTTCACCGCTGCCACTCTCTACTAAGGAAGTCCACTCTCTTATGAAGGACAGTGCATCAGGAGTTTCTGTGTAGACCACGCTGTTGTTAGCCAAGGCTCTGTGTGGAGCATTCTCCCACCACTTGCCTGACTTAGCATGACGCATTCTATCATCCGACAGATTAGATAGGGATATCATAGCTGATCGCCTTACCCCACCCATAACAATAACTTCCCCTATCTTGCACATAATATCATGGCATTCCATAGAGTATAGCTTTCGCCCTTGAGCATTCTTAAAAGTAGAAATACAGAAGTTAAACAGATCTACTAGTGGGGCAGGGCCACTGGCTCTACCACCAAAGGTCTTCAGCCTAGCTCCTGCAGGTCGTACTTTAGATACATCCCACTGTGGGATTTCTCCTGCCCATAGCAACGCTAGAACTTGTCGGAAGCCTTTAGCCCATCCACGTTTACTATCCTGTATAACCACTGTGGTATCTGAACTAAAAAGGTTCTCAGGGACTTCTGGTAGCTTAGATATATACTGCCTCTCTACACTAAACCCTACGCCTGTTCCGTTGAGAAGTATATACATAGCTTCATCAAAAGACTTAGGATCATCTACTGGTAGGTAAGAACAATTATACATACAGGTATTGTCTCTCTCAGCCGCAGGTCCTGCAGTCATAAGAGATCTCATAGAGGGCATTATGTTAAGACTAAGAATACCATCCCGTATTTCATCTACATAGGAGTCATTACCAATTAGAGGACGAACTACATTGTCCATGTACCTCTCTACGGTTTCGCCCCAAGTCTCTCTGCGCTTCTCTTCATCAAGCCACCTTGCATAGCGAGAAGTGGCTATAAAGGTTTGGTAGTCAGTTGGTAAGTAGTTGTTCATCTTTTTCTCATTAGGTAAGGGGCCTAGACCGAAATACTCTCTCTGAGCATTGGTGTAGGCCATTGCTTCAATATCGTCTTTAGATATCATATTAATTTATTTATTATTGTATTTAGAATCTTTCTCCAGAATGGAGATAAGTCGATCTATGTACCACCTGCATTTATATAAATCCTGCAGAGCTTTTTCCTTGTAGGGCCATCTCCACAAGTATTTGAATGCGGTTTGCCAACAGTAGGCAGAGTGACCAGATATATCTGATCCTTTAGTCATAGCTTCCATAGCATCTATACACTCTATAGAAGCATTATTATAGTGAGGTGGGTTATCCACCATGTCTAATCCAATAGTATCGGTATTCATTGTAAGGGTTAAGTCATCACCCATTGTAATAGTTTCTTTGTGAATGTGAGGTATGCTCATCAGTGTATCCTATTCTTAGGTTTTAGTTTTATAACATTGTTCTTAGTTTTATTCTCTTCTATTGCATCCATAAGAGATTGGTCTGGTTCAAACTGTATAAAATCTTCTCCAAAGTCCTCTCCTGAAACTATAGCAGATAAGTCAGACAGTTGTCTTAACATCCCACCAGTAACAGCAAAGCTTTCCATATTTATTTTAATGTCGTGTACTATTCCATTTAACATATCCAAGTAGAATATCATCTCGCCATCATTTTCTTCTAAATCGAGGTTATGAATTACCTCTATATCAACGGCTTCTGTATCTGGATTAATACATAACTCTAAACGTAAACTATTCTTTTGTAATTCATCTGCCACTTAATTTACCTTTCTCATGCAAACTAAAGAAATGCTCTGCGTCCATAACCACAAGAGGTTTCTTTCTGTCTGCCTTTAAAACTACTAAAGGTTCTGCTTTATTGGGGCAGTTTTCAATAGCTTGATCCATTAATTTATATACAGCAAAGGTTTTGTATGCCTTGCACTCAATAGAGTATGGAAATAATTTACGGGCTGCAGGGCTGAGTTGTACGTCCTCACCACCTGCCCCCATAGATGTACTACGGCAATCATCAGGCTCAAGCTTTGGGAATATAGATAATATTTTATCCCTCACCCACTGCTGATGCCGCCTACCTTTGGCTTTAGCTGATTGAACGCTTATAACCATTTAGGTAATTCGATAAAGGTGTAACTACCCCATCCCGTGCCATACTCCAAAGACTGATCTGCAAATGCTATCTGATCTATTGTATCATGCATACGCTGTGTTGCGCTCTCCATTAGTTCTGGAGTTACAACGTGCATATGTGCAACATACGGGCTAGATTTTTCACAGGTTATAAATGAAAATTCTTTCACCTCAAACCCTGCTAGTTCGCATACATATTTGTAAAACGCTGCCTGAATATCATAAGCATATTTAAAACACTCTTTGGAGAAGCCTACAGGAGAGGCGTCTACCGTTGTCTTAACATCGTACACTGCACCATTTTCAGTTATCATAAGATCAGGCCTAGTTTTTAATTCTAACCCTGTTCTTTTACACTTAGCAAAGATGCTTACTTCGTTCATCCTATCCTTGTGGCGTAAAACTTTATTACACTCAGGGTGATCCAAAGCAGACTTAGCCATCCTATGAGCCATGTGGTATTCTACTTCATTGAGAAGCACCTGATCCTCTTCAAGACTTTCTTCTAATTCTTTAAATGCTTTAGAGGTTTTAGTCTTTGGCCCTTTAACAACTAAGTCTTTGTCTTCTTCCAGTAGTAGGGCATGAACTGCCGTACCTAAATTAAATGCGGTAGATGATTTATATTTTTGCCCTTTCCAGTGGGCGAGAGATTTTTTGTAGACTGTCTTTACTGTAGATGAGCCGATACCACTCATAGAATGGTATCTCTCATTAGACATATCTTTTATAACGCCCATTAGACAGCGGCTGCTACATAGTCTTTAGATAAGTCTTCTACTGCATCATATAGTTCTGCAGCTTCATCCTCATCCTGAACAACCTTTCTGGCGTTTTTATAGGATTCATCTATTCTGGCATTTTCTGATTTAACTAGGCCAAAAACATGTTTGATGCTTTCGTCAGCCATATCATCCATAGTAATAATGTCGTTAAACTGTGGACTAAAATGCATGACATAATAAGATGCACCTTTAGGAGACTTACGCTTCTCTGCGCGTAGAACACTATTAAAGTCCCACACATTCATACCCTGACGCATCTTGTTAATTACATCGTGGTAAAAGGGACCATAGTTTTTACGCTTGAGAGATAGGACACACGGCTGATTTTCAATGGTAACCTCTTTACCTTGAGCCGTTTTACCAGTGTATGAAACTACACCCCTGATAATACGGTATCTATCTATTCCGTTATACTTCTCACGTTCTTTTGGGTCCATAGCTTGTTGATCTTCAAAAGAAGGTAACCCACACATAAGTCCACCCATCTGATCCCTAGCTTCCTCACGGTTGTTTTTAACCAACAGAGACTTATTAATTAATTTACCATCATCCCAATGTTGATACTGGATGTGATTACTAAAGGCACGAAGCCTTACATTATCCTTTGCATACACCCTATCTTCTGGAGTATTTAAAAAGAACGCCCCTAATGGAATTTGATTACCATCGGCATCTTCTCCAAAGGAGTTTATTTTTAAGGTAGGTATACTGGGAGACTTCGCTCCAACAGATGCCCCTAGCTCTTCACTAATTTCAGCCAAACTCAAGCCACTTGTTTCTACTAATTCACTCATTTGAGTATCCTTTTATTGAGAGATTTCATTTTACCATTACTGTACCAACTAATCAAGTATATTCTTCCTGATCTAGCCAATTATTTCCCCCTGAGATTTCTATCTCAAGAGGCACTACCATATTATAGTTCCACCGTCTTTGTGCTTCTTTATTAACACCCGTCATAGCCCAAGTCAAAGCCTCTTTAACTATGTCTAATTCATTAGGATGAGTATCCACACAAATTGAGTCATGTACAGTTAATATCAGCTTTGATTTAAGATTTAGTTCTATAAACTTACGCCTTGCTCTTATACAGGCTAACTGAACAATGTCAGCCGCAAAGCCCTGAACTGGATAATTTAAGATCTGGGTAGCATTGCTTACCCTATCCTTCTTTACCCGTACCACAGAGGGCCAGTAGTACTGCCTACCACTAGGAGTTTCAACAATACCATTTCTCAGTGCGCCATCCATAAGTCTTTGATGCCAAGAGTATATCCCTTGGTACACCTCATAAAACTGACTGAAATATGCCCTGATATGCTCTGCCTCTCCTGCCCCAGTGCCGCCAAAGAGAGGTAAAAATGTATAGGCCTTGGCTCTCTGGCGTTCCTCTTTGGTAACATCTTCAGGTTTCTTCCTGCCAATAATACTGGCAGTCTGTCTGTGAATGTCTTTACCTTTAAGGATATCTGCTAGGCCCTGACTATCTCTACTGAGTTCTACACAGACCCTAAATTCCAATCCAGAGTAGTCGCTTTCTAAAAATGTGCCGCCTTCAAAACGCGATATAAAAGCCTTACGCACGGGGAAGCCTCTTTTGGGCTGATTTTGTAAATTTGGACTCATCCCCCCACCAGAGGACAGCCTACCCGTTGCAGCGATGCATTGGTTGAAGTTGGCATGAAGTAGCCCATCTTCTCTAACACCACGCTTTATTCCTGCAACAAAACTATTTAAATAAGTAGACACGGCATGAAGTCGAGTAAGCATAGTTAGAAACTGTACGGCTTCTTCATTATCTTTACGAGATGCCTGTCTAATTAGACGCTGTATGCTTATCTTATCAGTCTTGAAGCCAAGTATAGATGCATCATTAGGGTTCTGAGGAGACAGCTTTAGCCCTGCTACTTCTCCCGTAGGCATATAGATAGCACCACTGGCCTTACAAGTCTTGCAGTTGGTTCTGTTTTTGTAAGGATCTCCTTGGACCCTGTACTTCTTGCCTAACTTAGTCTTAGTCTTCACCTTATACTTCTGCACCGACCCCACGCCTGTACAGTCAGGACACTGAACAGCTTTAGTTCTGTAGACTACCTGAGTGGTAGCCCTCACTGCATTAGTAAACTGCTTGGGAGTCATTCTAGGAGCCATCAGAGATTTACCTGCCTCATTAGTTCCTATGTTAAAGGTCTGTATGTGCGCCTCTCTATTTTTAACTTCCCGACTAAATATAACCCTAGTCATGTCAGCACCACTATCTAAATTGATAGGAGTATCCCCCATTACCTCTGATACTATATCGTTGAGGTTCTTTGTAAGTGTCTGCCTTTCCTTTTCAAACTCCTTCTCAACCTCTTCCAGTACAGACATATCTATCTTAGTGCCGTTTAGTTCAATGTCACACAAGAACATAAGCATGTCATTCATCTGTTTAATTACACTAAGTAGTGACCTGTTGTGTTCTTTCTCAAAGCTCTGCATCTGAGATAAGTATATTTCTCCACAAGTCTTTACGTCTGCAATACCATACTCAACTACATCGTCTAAAGGTATCTCAGAGAAACACATACCAGATTTAAACTTATCATCTATTAGATCAGACTTCTTATAGCTATCTGTCTTCCTTCTTATTGCTGTTTCTTTCAGGCTGATAGGAAGTCTCCTAGCTTTACTCAATACAAACTCTGCAATCATGGTGCAGAATATTTGATCAGGTAATTCAAACCCCATCTCAAGGAGCCATTCTACGTCAAACTTTGCATTGTGGACCACCAGTAAGTCAGCTTCTGCTAAATATTCTCTTAGCTGATCTCCACTGTCAGGCTCTATGCATTGGTTATGAAAGAACACTTCTATATTAACAAAGTCTACTGTAGTTTCCCCAAGCCATCCATACTGAGCCATAACAGCTTTATTTAATGGATTTTTAGGAGAGTTATCTATACGCCCATCCTTTCGGACAACCGTAGTTTCTAAATCAAGCACAAGTGTTTTCAAAAGTTTGGCTCCCCGTTCTCATCAAATATTGGAGTTTTGAAAGTGTAAGTTCTTTCAGGGAGATCTACTGGTCTAACGGGCTTTCTAACACCTAGTTGGTCTAGCCACATTTCTAATACTGGTGGCAGTCTATTTTCCATCACTTAATCCTTTAGGAGCATACACGGCTCCATTGTATTTAGATCCAGTTGCTTTTTTACCATCCTCTACACCAAAGTTACAACTTGCCAAAATTAATCCAGAGGCCATAATCCAGTAGAAGGTATACTTACACCACTTAAGAAATCCAATATAGGTTTCTTCTGCCTGTTTTTGTGCTTCTTCATTACTTATCATCACTATCTCTCCATACGGTTACTAATATAATTAAAACAAGAACTACTAATAAAATATCAAGCCACATATCTATTCCTATCTACATCTAGATTGACCATCACTGTACCATGCCAACCACTGATCTTATTCTTCATCACAGTAATCCATCTAGTGCTATCATCTGGATCATCTGGGCTGTCCATTTTGCCAAGCCCTAACATAATATCGGATTCTGCGGCCTTACCTAATTTTGATCCTTCCATCATAGACATGGTAATACGGGTCTTGCCTTCAGCCTCTGCACTAGCCTGAGATAAACCAAGGACCGCACAGTCATATGTCTTTGCTGCTTCACGCAGACGGTAGTATAACTCCCTAAGACGTTCATGTCCTGAGTTAAACTTCTCAGTCAAGGCTATCTTGTCAGCCATATCTACTATTACTACGTCAGCTTTCTCTTGGGCTAAGTAAGCCTCAAGTGTGGTAATGTCCCAACCTTGGGCATCTTGAAATATTAGCCTATCTTTAATCCCTGAGTATCTGGCGGCTGCATCTTCAGGTGTCTCAGAGATTTCATCCCTAGTCATTCCCGTGTAGGATTGTATGGCTCTAAGCTTGGTACGCTTACCAATCTCCTCATTAGCTATATAAACAACTTTAGCACCTTGTTGGCAGAAACCTGAAGGGGCTGCACAGAGGCTGATTGCAAATGCAGTTTTACCTACATTAGAATAGGCAGCTATAACACCAAACTCCCCTCTACCAATACCATATACTTCACGGCTCAAGGTGGGGATGTTAAATTGAAAACGGTTATCATCTGACACTACTGCTAGTAGTTCGTAGATATTGTCAGTTACCTTCTCTCCAAACTCATTAGTTGTGAAGTCACCCTGACATTTCTGAAGTAATTGTTTTAGGCTATCCATAGCCGTAATTTTACCTTCGTTAATCATTATGCCATAGTTAACTATCTCTGCACCAATGTCTTGCTGATACAGACGTTCGATTACTGTTGTAGATATTTCATCATCTATATGTTCAGCATTGCCAATACTATTGATTATGTCTTCAATAGAATTGTCCCATGCCTGTGTAGATGTAGGATTTTTGGATTTCCAGTAGGAGAAGAGTTCTAGAGGTGTAATATCTTTACCAAACTTATCATGGCATTCAGATATACAGTTATATATTTCTCTAGTTTCTTCTTCGAAGAGAGAAGGTCTAAGCTTCCCTTTGTTTTCTTCGAAGAACAAATTTCTCAAACAGTTCTTCAGAAGTGAGTGGTTCATGTATTGGTCCTTATATTACTCAGCTAGGTTTCGATTGTAACATTATTGATCTAAAAATAAAAGCCCCTTAATTTGATCTTGGCTCAGATACTTTAGATCGTTAGATGGTATACGCATTTTAATATTTCTGTTCTGGTTCTTAACTATCTTAATAGATTTATTAGAAGCATCTCTATCAAGCACTAGGTATACATTTGCATACTGACTAAGCTTGATATTAAGATTATTAGTAAGAGTGGTTCCGCACATTGATATGCCCACTGTATTAGCTATTCTACTAACAGAACAAGCAGACGGAGTATCTTCTACTAAGATAGCAGTATCTCCACTACCTACAGATATTCCATCTGATACATCCCCGTAGGTTACCCACTTAGGTCCATAAGACTTTAGAGTACGTCCTACAGCGCCATTACTACCATAGAATATTACTCTTTCATCTGATGGACTGTATTTAATATCTATAAGGCTATTCTCATAAGCCTCTAAACTATTTACAGATCTAAGGTAATCAATCGCAGGATCATAGTTCTCTACTGAAGTAGTAATCTCTGGTAGAGGTTTTCCTTTTACTTCGCATGATGTAGAAGATGCTGACTTTATAAACTTTAACTTAGCTTTATCTATAGGAACCCTACCTCTAGATATTCCCCTCACATTGCATGATGCCCTGAAGCAGTTCCATAACAGTGAGCCATCTTCTTTTTTAAGAGAAAACTTCTTATACCCACCACAAGAAGGGCAAGTCATTATCTTTCTCTCGCCTTCTTTTATAGGTATAGAATTTATTACTAATAATTGTTCTTGGTAGGTCATTGGTCATGGTCCTTAGTTGTATATCACCTAGCGGCGATAGCCCAATTATACAGGCATAGAATTATTTGGCAAGTATTATTTTTGTCTCAGCTTTGGTTTTACTTTTGAAATAGTATTTGAATAGAATATGTGATTGCCTACTTTGCAAGTTTTGGTAAACGATTTACTCCAGTTGGGAGATACATAAGATGCGTGATAGTGTGTAGCCTCTCCCACACAACTTACTCTGATAGCTTCTGGGTGGTCTAGTATAGCTTCAGCCAATGCAAGAGACTTACGCCATGCGGCTCTCTCACGAGGCTTGTCACTCTTTCCATCCCAATACCAAGAGAATTGATCTTTCTGGGTTACTACTCCACAGACAGTATCAGGGTATTTCTCACTGGCTACTCTATTTAAAGTTACTTGCGCGACAGATATTTGAGACACTAGGTCTTCTGATCTAGCCTCGAAATATATGTTTAAGGCTAAACAAGTAAGTGATGCAGTTAATAACATTAGTTTAACCTCTCATAACCTTTCTTGGTTTTCATACACCAATGAGTTTCACCTATCTCTAATAGATTGAGTTTGGGGGGAAACAAGTTCCATCCCCAATCTGCTAATCTAGACTCTGCTTCACGGTCCTGTTTATTATTATAGACCGCAAAGACTTTAAACTTCTTTGAGTGATCTAATCCTAAACTTCTTACTCCGTGACACCTGTTCATTATTCTCCTACTCCTTTATGTCTGATACCGTGGTACTGACAGTATCCTAATGCTGCATACATTTCCTTATCTTTGCCATACTGATTGTCACCTATCTCAGCATATATTTCGTCAGTGACATCTTTCATATATAAACTGAACCAGTAGCCATCATCATCAGCCCAGTGAAAGCTCCGACCTTCATCTGCGGAAGACACAAACGCTTGACCAATTAATTCAGTTAATCCACTGACAGCCCAAACTAACTCATGGTATCCTTTTTTAACTTTAGCCATTTATTTACCCCCATATATTCTTAGTAGTGTGTTACCTTTTGTATTCTTACCATTTTTATTTGGTTTTCTTGTACCTCTAATTGTAATATCTTTTATAGGACCAGACCTACCTCTGCGTGTTTTCAAAGGCACTTCATGTTGAACCTGAGTAATTCTTATTCCCTCTACTAAGTCAGGCTTTTGTAATCCCCATGCTACCATCCCAAGTTTTTTCTGGAACTGGTCAGCAGATTGTAAGTTGTCCACTTCTATATCTAAAACTATAATACCTCTTAATTTTGATTTAGCCATTAGCCAACTCCTTCTGATAAGTAAGGCCCTTGTAGAGCATCTTCTCAGCCTCAGACTTATCTCCACGCCTAAGAGTTTCATAGGCCCACTTGACCCACGAGTGACTATCTGGGTTTAATTGATCAGGGTGAGGGGCTGAAGTAACAATTTCTTGCCCAACAGCCCTCTCCCTTGATGCCCCTACTTCATGGCTATTTAACCAATCGATTAACTCCATTTTAGAAGTAGGTACGTCAACCTCTGTCCAATCACGGGGGAAGTTCTTCTGAGCATCTCTCTGAGTCCCTGCCCACTGGCCTTTACTGGATTTATACAGTCTCATAGTAAATCCCCCAAGAGTTTTACTACCTCATCATATTCAATGGCAGTATTGATACACACGGCAGACCTATCACCTTCACCTGAGTGAACACTGTGAAGCTCTGATACATTTAGTATCCATGCGTCCCCGTCTTCAGCTATGAAGCTATCTACCTCATCTACTTCATGCCATGCACAAACATAGCCACTGTCTTGATTAGGTAGACGGTGCTTAGAGGCTCCTTCTTTAGCTTTATGAAACGTAGTCGTGTATCCACCTGCTTTTGTATATATATTTATAACTGTATTAATACCGTTATCCACATGGGGCGGCACTTCATTATTAATAGCCATAAACTGAATACTAATTTTATCTTCAGGTAACCTAGATACAATCTCAGATATAGATGAAGTATCTACAAGAGCGTTGTTATAAGAGATGCCTTTGAACTTGCCATCAGCCACAACCCCAAATCGTACATGAAGATCTTTACCTTGCTCTGCATTTAATTGTTTAAAAGATTTTTTGATATGACAAAACATTAGTTATCTCCTGCTTCAATGACTACACCATCACATCCAGAGCAACTCTCTTTGAGTGAGGCTAATAAGTTAAGAAGGCTCTTGTAAGTTTGCCAATCTTTAGCCTTCTCCTTACTATCTAAATCATTAAGCCAATCAATCTGAGCATCAATCTGTTCTTTATATATCCAGTACTCACTATAACTTTCTAGCTTCTCGACTGTACCTTCTATAGGCTTCCAATTGTGGGCTTGAACCATATCAGTACTCATTCCTCTACTCTCCACACTCTAAAGGTTCCATCAGACTGCTTTCTTTCAGTAATATTAACTCCACATCTGCTCTTCAATGCTCTTGCGTGTTGTATATGTTTATCAGACAGTAATATACTGTCCCCTACTCTCATGGCTTCCATAACTTTTCTTAATTCACCTTTTGGGCGTCCACCTTTTGGAATAGGAATGTTTTTCTCTATTTTAATAGTATTTGTCATTTTAACTCCTCAACTTTTGCCAACAACATCTTCATAAAATTTAACAGTTGCTGCTCATATTCAAATGTAATCTGCCATTCATTGTCTGACGTTTTATTCCACAACTGGTAAAACCCAGAGTCAAAAGTGATTATAAAATTGTATCTCATGCTGCTACACACGATGAACAAATCTGTACGTCAAATCGTAAGCCTTGCATTTCATAAACAACCATCCCATTGTCTTTTTTAATCACATTGTCTGGTTTATGAGGGCTTCCTATAGATACACTCTTTTTTCTATATAAATCGCCCTTTGAAATTTTACTTTTACAAGAATAACATTTATAATTCTGTCTTGATTTTATCATTTTCATGCTGCATTCACCTTAAGCGAAGGGTATATATCTTCTATGTTTAGTTCCTCATGGTCATAAGGCAGAATAGATATACCAATGTAGCCTCTAAACATATCTAGATCTTTTCTTTTACATTCAGATGCCTCAATTAAGTTTTGATCTATCCACTTCGTTGTATCAGGGTCAGCTACCTCAGTGTTAAGGCCTTTGTAATAAACAAAACAAATAAAATCACCTTCTTTTGCATACTTAGCTAGGTGTTTAATGGACAGAAGCTTATCTCCACGAGGTCTGCGATACAGCTTTAGTGTGGAAGGTATGGGATCTTCAAGATAATATCCATGCCCAATGGCTGCACGATAGGTTACAGCCTGTCCACCTTGTAAGTTGTCATAAGTAATGGGCATCTCATCGTCAGCCCATTCAGTTACTTTCTTGTTAGCATCAATAATATATTTGTTAATCATCCTGTTAGTCACTTTGATCATGTGCATCTTGCACTCCTTTTAGTTAGTTGATGGAGCGCAGTGTACTACTTACTAAAACATCTGTCAAACTTTTTTTAATACTTGCGCGAGAAAACACATATACACGGTGCATAACACATACCAATACACATACATATACATACTAACCCCTCTGGGGAGAAACAGCGGAGCGAAAAAAAAAAAAAAAAAAAAAAAAAAAAAAAAAAAAAAAAAATAAAAAAAAAAATAAAAAAAAAAAAAAAAAAAAAAAAAG
>Ga0181401_1000280_pt1 | contig 21562 bp, 12 predicted proteins | sample 24SPOviralmetaG_FD_130130 | JGI IMG/M metagenome (GOLD analysis project Ga0181401, IMG submission 130130) | Marine viral communities from the oligotrophic San Pedro Time Series (SPOT) site, San Pedro Channel, CA, USA - 24 SPOT_SRF_2011-07-20 | ecosystem: Environmental > Aquatic > Marine > Strait...
ATGACGAAAGCGGAAAATGGGAAAGACCGGACAACATATTAAACAATTGGCGAGTTACAAAAACAACACTAAGGCTAGGATCAAGAATCGTAGGCAAGTGTATGATGGGCTCAACTTCAAACGCATTAGATAAAGGTGGAAACAACTTCAAAAAGTTATACTATAATTCAGACGTTAAAAAAAGAAATAGAAACGGACAAACTTCTTCTGGACTCTATTCTATGTTCATCCCTATGGAATGGAACTACGAAGGATTCATGGATTCTTACGGATCACCTGTTTTCATTAGAGAAAAAGATAGCATCAAAGGCGCTGACGGTTATGACATTACAACAGGCGTTATCGAACACTGGGAGAATGAAGTAGATGGCTTAAGAGATGATCCTGATAGTTTAAATGAATACTACAGACAGTTTCCAAGAACAGAGCAGCATGCTTTTAGAGATGAAGCTAAAGATAGTTTATTTAACTTAACTAAAATATATCAACAGGTTGATTATAATGCTGAAATGAATAATATCTCATCTGTAACTACAGGAAGTTTTCAATGGGTTAATGGAGTTAAGGATACTAGAGTGGAATTTTATCCTAATAAAGATGGTAGGTTTAATATATCATGGGTACCACCTAAGAATCTTCAAAATAGAGTTATTGTTAAAAACGGATTTAAAAGCCCTGGTAATAAACATATAGGCGCATTTGGTTGTGATAGTTATGACATCTCTGGAACTGTAGATGGAAAAGGATCTAATGGAGCATTACATGGATTAACTAAGTTTTCTATGGAAGACGCACCACCAAATCATTTTTTTTTAGAATATATAGCTAGACCTCAAACAGCTGAAATATTTTTTGAAGACGTATTAATGGCTTGCTTATTTTATGGTATGCCTATACTCTGTGAAAATAATAAACCAAGATTATTATATTATTTTAAACGTAGGGGTTATAGAGCTTTTTCAATGAATCGTCCTGATAAAACTTGGAATAAGCTATCTACGACAGAAAAAGAAATTGGTGGGATACCTAATTCAAGTGAAGATATAAAGCAAGCTCACGCAGCTGCTATTGAGTCTTATATAGAAGAATATGTAGGATTAATTAAAGAAGATTATGGTGACATGTATCACCAAAAGACATTAGAAGACTGGGGCAGATTTAACATAAATAATAGAACTAAATTTGATGCTACTATCAGTTCTGGACTAGCTATAATGGCTTGTAATAAGAATAGATATAGGCCTAATCCTGAGAAAAAATACCAACCTATCAAACTAGGTATTAAAAGATATGATAATGATGGGAGAATTTCAAAAATAATAAAATAAATAAATGAATCAGATTTCTTATAATAATAATAGTTCATTCCCAAGCCAGGTGGTGCCTGACGCAGAGAAAGCTACTTTAGAATATGGACTTGCTGTTGGAAGAGCTATAGAAGGAGAATGGTTTAGGAATTATAGAGGCGGAGCTGGAGTTGGAGGTAGTGCTATTAACTTTAACAACTACCATACATTAAGATTATATGCAAGAGGAGAACAACCTGTTCAAAAATATAAAGATGAATTAGCTATAAATGGAGATTTATCTTATTTAAACCTAGATTGGAAACCCGTACCTATAATATCTAAATTTGTAGATATAGTTGTTAACGGTATGTCTCAACGCAACTATGAGATAAGCGCTTTTTCAATAGATCCATTTTCTATAAAAACAAGAACCGACTATGCAACGAGCTTGCTTAGAGATGTTCAGGAACTAGAGCTAGCTAAAAAAATGGAAAAAGAGCTTAACATAGAGGTTTTAAAAGATGAAACAAAACAACTAGGTTTAGAATCTAAAGACGAAGTACAATTACATCTACAGCTAGATTACAAGCAATCTGTAGAAATAGCAGAAGAAGAAGTTATTAATGATGTTTTGTCAAAAAACAAATATGACTTAGTTAAACGTAGGTTTTGTGAAGATTTAACTATATTAGGTATTGGAGCTGTTAAAACAAGCTGGAATAAAGCTGAAGGAGTTGTAATTGACTATGTTGATCCAGCTGCTTTAATATATTCTTACACTGAAGATCCTAATTTTGAAGATATTTATTATGTAGGTGAAGTTAAATCTATATCTTTAGCTGATTTAAAAATGCAATTTCCTAATTTAAGTAATGAGGAAATGGAGCAGATTCAAAAATACCCTGGTAATCAAGAGTATTTAAGAAATTGGAGTGGTAGAAGTGATTCTCAGACTGTTCAAGTTGTTTATTTTGAGTACAAAACTTACTCCAACCAAGTTTTTAAAATTAAACAAACGCCTACTGGGTTAGAAAAAGCTTTACAAAAACCTGATACTTTTGATCCAGGAGAAAGTGATAACTTTAAAAAAATATCTAGGACTATTGAAACTTTATATTCTGGAGTTAAAATATTAGGACACCCAATGATGTTAAGTTGGGGTTTATCAGAAAGCATGACTAGACCTGTATCAAACTCAAATAAAGTTAACATGAATTACAGTATATGTGCTCCTAGAATGTATAAAGGCCGCATAGATTCATTAGTTAATAGAATAACAGGTTTTGCTGATATGATTCAGTTAACTCATCTTAAAATTCAACAAGTGTTGTCTAGACTAGTTCCAGATGGTGTATTTTTGGACATGGATGGTTTAGCAGAGGTTGATTTAGGTAATGGAACTAACTATAACCCAGCTGAAGCTTTAAACATGTATTTTCAAACTGGATCTATTGTTGGTAGAAGTTTAACTCAAGATGGTGATCCTAATAGAGGTAAAATCCCAATACAAGAATTACAAACTGGATCTGGCGGTGCTAAAATACAATCACTTATACAGACTTATCAGTATTACCTACAGATGATAAGAGATGTGACGGGTCTTAACGAAGCTAGAGATGGTAGCAATCCAGATAGAAACTCTTTAGTAGGTTTACAGAAATTAGCTGCTGCGAACTCAAATGTAGCAACTAGACATTTAATGCAAGCTATGATGTATTTAACTGTTAAAACTTGTGAGAACGTGAGTTTAAGAGTAACTGATTCTTTAATGTTTCCTTTAACAAAAGCTACTTTAGAAAATAGTGTATCAAGATTTAATGTTGGTACGCTGGAAGAATTAGCAGAATTAACTATGTGTGATTTTGGTATATATTTAAAGTTAGAACCAGATGAAGAAGAAAAAGCTGTATTAGAACAAAATATTCAAATAGCTTTAAAAAGTGCTCAAATAACACTATCTGACGCTATAGATTTAAGAAACATAAATAATCTTAAATTAGCAAATCAAATGCTAAAGCAGAGGCAAGTTAAGAAGGAAAAGAAAGATCAAAAACTACAACAAGCTAACATGCAGGCCCAGGCCAAAGCAAACGGCGAGGCTAGTCAAATGGCTGCACAAGCTGAGATGCAAAAACAACAAGCACTTGCAGAGACAGAAATAAAAATTGAACAAGCAAAATCTCAATTTGATGTAAGTAAGATGCAGCAGAAGTCTCAATTGGATCAACAAATATTACAAATGAAGCATCAATTTGATATGCAGTTAAAACAAATGGAGCTAGATGTTCAAAAAGCTAAAGAACAAGAGATTGAAGATAGAAAAGATAATAGAACAAAATTACAAGCAACACAACAAAGTGAAATGATTTCACAAAGAAAAAACGATTTATTACCCATAGATTTTGAGTCTAAAGAAGATTTAACTAACATGGATGTAAATAGTTTACAATCACCAGGTCAATTAATGCCTGAATAAATTTTATTAATTATTATATTATATTATGTCAGAAACAATTCAAGATAAGGAGAAAGCGCCTCTTAAAATAAAAAAGCCAAAAAAATTAACAAATAAAAAAATACAAGAAGCTTCTAAAGTAGATTTAAGTAAAAAACCTACAGAAGAAGTTAAGGTAGATGTAAAAGATACCGTTCAAGAAGAAAAGCCAGTTGATAACAATGTTATTGTTGAAAAATTAAAAGACAGTACAGGTGAAAATGAAGCAATTGGAGAAGTGAAGAACACTAACGAGGAAGATGAAGTAAAACCAGTAGTAGAAGAAATTACTAAAGAAGAAATAAGAGAAGTTGAAAAAGAATACAAAGAAGCAGTCATAGATGAAAAAGTTTTAGGAAAAAAATTGCCTGAAAATATAGAAAAGTTAATTAACTTTATGGAAGAGACCGGTGGAAATGTAGAAGATTACGTTAGATTAAATACTGATTATTCAGGAGCTAGCGCAGAGGTTTTATTAAAAGAGTATTATAAATCTAGCAAACCTCATTTAAATAATGATGAAATTGATTTCTTAATAGAGGATAATTTTGGATACGACGAAGAAGTAGACGAGGAAAGAAATATTAAGAAAAAGCAGCTTGCTGCTAAAGAAGAAATTGCAAAAGCCAAAAACTTTTTGGAAGAAACTAAGAGTAAATATTACGACGAGATCAAGTTGAGACCGGGCGTTACTCAAGAACAACAAAAAGCTATGGATTTTTTCAATAGATACAACAAAGAACAAAAAATAGCAAAGTCACAACATTTAAAGTTTTTGCAAAAAACTGAAGAAACTTTTTCTAACGAATTCAAAGGTTTTGAATTTGATTTAGGAGAAAAAAGTTTTAGATATAATGTTGCAAATATTGATGATGTTGCAAAAAAACAGTCAAACTTAAACACGTTTGTTAAGAAGTTCTTAAACAAAGAGGGAGAAGTTATTGATACTGTAGGTTATCACAAAGCTATTTATGCTGCTGAAAATGCTGATAACATAGCAAATCATTTTTACGAACAAGGTAAAGCCGATGCCGTGAAAGATGTAATTGCTAAATCTAAAAATATAAATTTAGACCCACGAGTTAGTTCTAGTGGTGATATGTTTATTGGAGGAATGAAAGTTAAAGCTGTAAACGGCATTGATAGTTCTAAGTTGAAATTTAAAAGTAAAAAATAACAACAATAACAAAAACAAAAATTATGAGTTTATCTGGTGGGGCATTCCCCGCATCAATAGTTCCTCAATCAACAAGAATGGCGTTAAGAGAAAATTATCTTTCTTTTGATTCTGATGCTGGTGGTGGAACTTTTGCACAACAATATCTACCTGAGCTTTACGAAGCAGAAGTAGAAAGATACGGAAACCGAACTTTAGGTGGTTTCTTGAGAATGGTTGGCGCTGAAATGCCAATGACATCTGACCAAGTGATTTGGTCTGAACAAAATAGACTTCACATAGCTTATGCCAAAGCTCGAGGTGTTGATGGAGCAGGTGCAGTAGGTGTTAATAGTAACTTAGTTGTAACTGTTAATATGGCTACTAATGTAGCTGCAAATCCTGATGCTACTTGTGCTGTAAGAGTAGGTCAAACAGTTCTTTTAACTGATAACGCAACTAAATTAGTATCTATAAAAGGACTAGTTCAAGGAGTTTCAGCAACAGGAACAAGAAACGTACTTGATATAGCCGTTTACGGTGATCTTACTGGTACTCCACTTGCTAACGCAGGTATTGCTGATAATGTAGCTGATAACTTGAACCTATTTGTTTATGGTTCTGACTTTGGAAAAGGTACTGTAGGTATGGAAGGTTCTATTGAGCCATCTTTTACTCAATATCAAAATTCTCCAATAATTATAAAAGACTCTTATTCTATAAATGGATCTGATGCTGCTCAAATTGGGTGGGTTGAAGTTTCTACTGAGGATGGACAGTCTGGATACTTGTGGTATTTAAAAGCTGAGTCTGAGACTAGATTAAGATTTGAAGATTATTTAGAAATGGCAATGGTTGAAGGTGAATATATGAATCCTGCAGCTATTACTGCATCTACTATTCCTTTTGATTTTGGTGGTGCTGCTACTAACACAACTCAAGACGTTAAAGGTACTGAAGGTTTATTTGCTGCTATCGAAGCAAGAGGTAATGTATATTCTGGTTTTGCTGGAGCTGCTGCTCCTGGTTCGGGTGCTTTAGGTGATTTTGATGAAATCCTTAAAAACTTAGACAAGCAAGGTGCTATTGAAGAAAATATGTTATTCTTATCTAGAGCTACTGCTCTTGATTTTGATGATATGATCGCTGCTGTTAACGGTGGATTTGCTTCTAAACAAGCTGCTTCTTATGGTCTTTTTGACAATGATGGTGACATGGCATTAAACTTTGGATTTTCAGGATTTAGAAGAGGTTCTTATGACTTCTACAAGACTGACTGGAAATACTTAAACGATGCTACTACTAGAGGATTATCTAAAGAGATTGATGGTGTAATGGTTCCTGCTGGAACAACTACAGTATACGATCAAATGTTAGGATCTAATATTAGACGTCCTTTCTTACACGTAAGGTATAGAGCTTCTGAAACTGAAGATCGAAGAATGAAATCTTGGATTACTGGTTCAGTAGGCGGTGCTTACACTGACACTTTAGATGCTATGACTGTAAGTTTCTTATCTGAAAGATGTTTAGTAACTCAAGCTGCTAATAACTTCGTGTTATTTAAAGGAGCTTAATTATTATATAAATGTGGAGGGTTAACGCTCTCCACTTTATTAACATTTAAAAATAAGAAAATATGGGTTTTGTAAAATTAAAAAAATCAGATAGCGAGTTTGACTTGCTTCCAGCACAAGGCATTTTAGATATGGAACTCACCGGAAATGAAATCCGCGTGAAGTATTCAAGTGGGATTTCTCTTGATATTTTTCCGAGTGTTGCTTTTGAAAATGAAGATGTACATAAAATACATGATGCTGCTTTAAAAATAGAAGGAGCTTCAGGAGAGGGTATTTTTCCAGGAGAATTAAACACCCTTATTGATTATATAGGAATTAATTTCATTACTTAAATTAGAAATATGGGTTATTTAAAATATAAAAGATCAGGTTCCACTTATAAGTATGGAACTATTCCTACCGAAAATATTGCACAAATTACAAGTGACGGCGGTAGTGGAGAAGTAATAGTCATATATGATAATGGAATTAAATTATCAATATATGATGCTCAAGTAAGTATGGTACAAGAGGATGTTGATGCTGTTATAAATGGCGTTAATATTCTTAATGGAACATCTGGTTCATCTATGGATATAGTGTTATCTCAACTTATTACGGATATACAAGTAATTAAAGAGAACTAGAAAACTAACAACAACACAATGATCCCGCTTAGGCGGGGTCTTTTTTAATTATTATATTATATTATATTATGGAAACAAAAGAAATAAAAGCTCCTGCTCCCAAGCAAGAGGTTAAAAAAGATACTTGGGAATATAAAGATAGAAACTACTATTTAGTAAAAGGCGAACCCTTAACTTATACGTTACCAAGCAGGCACTCTGCTAGGTATCCTCTAGTTTGGTTTGATCCAGATATTGGTTATGAAAGAGAATTAAGATACGCCTCTAATCACAAAAGTATATTTGTAGATGAGCAAAAAGGCTCTGTTACTCTTAAACATATAGTATTTTTAAAAGGACATTTAAATGTACCTAAAGAAAAAAGGAACTTTCAAGAGTTTCTTAATAAACACCCACATAATGGAGTTATATTTAGAGAGTATGATCATGTTGTGGAAGCTGAAGATCAATTTGATAATTTAGAACTTGAGATAGCAGCTTTGAATATGGCTTACGAAATGGATGTAGATAAATCAGAAGCAATATTAAGAGTTGAACTTGGATCTAAAGTGTCTTCAATGAGTTCTAAAGAAGTTAAAAGAGACTTGATACTATTTGCAAAAAGAAATCCAGCATTATTGATTAATCTTGCTGAAGATGAAAATGTAGAGCTAAGGAATTTTGCTATAAAAGCAAGAGAAGCTAACATAATAAAACTAGATGCTGATCAAAAAACTTTTAAATGGGCGGCTAACGGTCGTAAGTTAATGACAGTGCCGTTTGACGAAAACCCTTACTCAGCAATGGCTTCGTGGTTTAAGACGGATGAAGGAATTGAAGTCTACAAGTCTATAGACAAAAAATTCAAATAAATAAGTAAGAACTAAAATAAACAAGTAACTATATAAATAAGCATAGTACCGTAACGTATTTAGTAATATAATTAAAGTAAGCATAGCTCTATATGCTTATTTCAATTGTTAGAGAATCTTGCGAAGATATCTTATTTTACTATGCTTAAACCGAAAGGTGCTTCTCTTATTGGAAGATTACTAAGTATTTTAGTTGAAAAGCAAAAAATGATTTGATTTGTAAATATTACGATAATTGACGTAAGTTAATTTTTTTATTATCTATGATGAAAAGTTATTTTAGTTGAGTATGCAAAAAATGAATTGTAATTGGAAGAAAAAGGGAAGTACCTTTTTTTTATTTTAAAAAAATATTAAAATGGCGATAAACGTAAACACGGTATATACTACTGTATTAAGTATACTTAATAAAGAACAAAGAGGTTATTTAACTCCATATGAGTTTAACAATATAGCTAATCAAGTTCAATTACAAATTTTTGAAAAGTTTTTTGAAGATTATAGCCAATATATACGAATGCCAAAAACAGATGTTGAATTTGCTTCCCGTATGGATCATACAATGGAAGAATTTCAGACATTTGAACAAAATAGTCCAAGTGTATACACTGGTATAGATAATATTTATGGCCAACCAATAGATCTATATAGATTTGGTTCAGCTACTTATACGCGAGGTTTAAATTCACCTCCTATAGAGATAGTAAGTTCAAGAAATTATAAAGAACAAATATTATCACCCTTAACACAACCTACAACAAACTTTCCTATAGCTAAATATAATAGCGATAAGCTAACAGTCTTCCCAGCTCCAAGTCCTACACCCGTAAATGAAGATATAATATTTAACTACATTAGAAAACCTAAACTAGTTAGATGGGGTTATTCAACTGGGTCTTTAAATCAATTTGTTTACGACCCTACTGTTTTTAATCCAACTTCTCTTAATAGTAGTGGTAATTTATTAAATAGTATAAATCCTAACTTAACAAATGGTATACAGCAACAATTAATAGTGAAGCCAGGAGATCCTGCAGATCCAGCTGTAACTATAGTTACTGCAAACCCTAACGCTGCAGGTTTAGAAATTTTTCTTGACATAGGCTTTAGTAGTGGTATAGAAGGATTAGCTATTAGCAATCCTGGAACTGGATATACCGTTGGAGACAAAATAACTTTTGAAGCATTAAATGCGAGTCAACCATTAACGCTAACACCACCTGGCGGCGTTGACAGTGTTGATGCTGTATGTACTTTGGCAGAAGCTAATTTTAACGGGGGTAGTACATTTGGTTCTACTAATTTTGAAATAAGCGACTCTATGCAAACTGAAGTCATTTTAGAAATATTAAAGTACGCTGGAGTAGTAATAAGAGATCCACAAATAATTCAAGTAGCTTCTCAAGAGTTAGCTCAAGACGAGGTAAATTCAAAAAGATAATAAAATATGGGATTAATAACTGAAACAAACGCGCAATATTATTCTGGTCAACAATTGTTTATTGGAGACGGCATCAATAAGATTTTTACTTGTAATTTTAATACAACTTTAATAGCAGCATCTAGTTCTACAAATACTAATTTTGATATAACAATAGACGGTTCTACTAATATAGGAACTTTTTACTTGCTTGATAATGTAATTACTTTTCTTAATGCGCCAATTGCCAACGCAGAGATATTAGTTCAATTAAGAATTCCTAGTCTTTGGGATAATTATGGTAGTTATGCTTACAATAGTTTAGTTAATGTAGTTAATAATTTTATGGTAACTTATGTTGGTATGGATAAATTAATACCAAGATGTAAAAGATCTGATGTTATATTCCACGCTAAAAGAGGTTTACAGGAGTTTAGTTATGATACATTAAGAAGTGTTAAATCTCAAGAATTGACTATACCCCCAAGCTTATCTGTTATTATACCTCAAGATTACGTTAATTATGTTCAATTATCATGGGTAGATACAAGTGGTGTAAAGCATATAATATACCCAACTACGTTGACCAGCAACCCTAAAACAACTCCTATACAAGACACGGCCGGTGTGCCAGTTCAAGATAATTTTGAACAAAATCTTCAAGCTGCTCAATCATTAACTAATCAAAGATGGGGGTCAAATAACAACTTTCAAATAACTGGTGAATTAACTAGCGCTGAGATAAATAACTATGCTAATGTTGATAATTGGGATTGGTGGAAGATGGCTTATGGCCAAAGATACGGTTTAGAGCCTGAGGTTTCTCAAACTAACGGTTGGTTTACTATAAACGAAAGAGAAGGTAAGTTTAGTTTTTCAAGTGGTTTAGTTGGTAAATTGATACTGTTTGAATACATATCTGATGGCTTAGCTTATGACATGGATACTAAGATACCTAAAATGGCAGAAGAAGCCTTATATGCACATATAATGCATGCTATGGTAGCTGGTAGAGCTAATTTTCCTGAGTATATAGTTAATAGATATAAAAAAGAAAGATCAGCCAAGCTTAGAAACGCTAAAATAAGGCTAAGTAATATTAAGCTTGAAGAATTTACTCAAGTAATGAGAGGCAAATCTAAATGGATTAAACATTAAATATGGCTAAAACTAGAAACACCTTTATCAAGTCTAAAATGAATAGAGACTTAGATCAAAGACTATTACCTAATGGTGAATATAGAGAAGCTTTAAATATTCAAGTTAGTCAATCAGAAGGTGCAGATGTAGGTACACTATCAAGTTCGCTAGGTAATACACTTATTTCTGACTTTGGACTAGAAGACGATTGTAATGCTAAAATTATAGGAATATATACAGATGAAAAAGATAGAAATATATTTATTTTTATAACTAATTTTATAGACACTTCTAATACAGGTTTAACAAGTTATCCTCCACCTACAGTTATTAATCAAATATGGGTTAGAAACGTAGATTCTAACACTGACACTAAGTTGGTAGAAGGGCAATTTTTAAATTTTTCTATAACACATCCTATTATTAGTGTAAATTTACTTCAAGATTTATTATTTTTTACAGACAACAGGAACCAACCTAGAAAAATTAATTATAAAAATGCAAATCCTAGTAGCTCAACTTCACCTACTTACTATACGAATGAAGATCAAATATGCGTAGCTAAATACGCTCCTTGTGATACTATAGATTTATTAAAAGATTTTATAGTAACTTACTCTGTTATATCTAGCGGAGGTGGAAATCCTACTCAATCCGCTAATTATAAAGTAGGTGATATATTGCCTACTATATCTCAAAATGGATTTGGTCAAGGATTGTTTGTTGAAATTCTTCAAATTACTGGTTTTGGCAACATAAGACAATTAAGATTTGTTAACCAAGGGTTTGGATATGAAACTGGAGAAAGAGTTAAAATAAATCCTAGAGCTGGCAGCGCTGAAATTGAACTCACTGTAGAAAACCAGTCTTCAATGAAAAATAAATGTGATAAAGACTTACCTGAGACGTTCACATTTACCATAGGTAACCAGTACACAATAATATCTGGTGTTCCATTTGCACAAGAATCAGCATTATTAACCGCTGGCCCAAAATGGCTTGGCTCTACTATTAGTTTTACCGATAGTGCTGGTTTTGATGTAACTCCTGATGGTGCTTATGTTTCAGGTCTTGATAGTCAAGGACAAGGTGGCATTATAATCACATGGCCTTACTGGGCAGCTGTAGATGGTACAGTAGTTCTTCCTACGGGCAGTAAAATTAAATTTGGGTTAAATCCAGATTACGATGATCAGTGGCCTGGAGATTGTGAATATCTAAAAGATAAATTTGTTAGATTTGCTTATAGATTTAAATTTGACGATAATGAATATTCTTTAATATCACCTTTTACTCAAGCCTGTTTCATACCTAAACAAAATGGTTATTTTCTTGATAAAGAAAAAGAAACTGAGTCAGTTCAATCTTTAATAAAAACAGGCTCAGGTAGTGGCTACGTGGTGGGTGATACTAGCAATATAACAGACTCTAGTGGAAACACTTCAGCACAAGCTAGAATAACTGATGCATTTGGAAATACAGAAATAATAAACGGAGGTGATGGGTATACAAATGGAAGTAGTGCTAGCTTATCATTATCAGGCGGAACTGGAGCTTCTTATACAATAAATACTTTTTCAAATATTACAGATGCACAGGCCGCTTTTGAGTCTACAGAAAATCCTATTTTTGAAAATTCTGTAAATAGTGTTGCGTTACAAATTCCTTGTCCTATATTTTTAGGAGGAACTTCTTTTTCTAACACTTGGAATAACGCTGCGGAGTTAATGCACATAACCGATATAGAAATAATTTATAAAGATGATTCTGAAGAAGTATTAAAAGTAGTAGAAAGCATACCTGTATCCACATTAATTAATTTAAAACAGACTTTCTTAGATTATGAATATAAATCAACTATACCTATAAAAGCTTTAGATCCAGACGAAACAATTAGGGTAAGCGACAAAGTACCAGTAAGGGCTTTAGCTCAAGAGGTTTCTGGAAATAGAATTATATATGGTAATTATGTAGATGGACATACTAGTAACGCCACATTGGATTATGAGTTAGCTAGTGGAGCTAAGTTTCCAACAACCACACCTTTCTTTTCAACACTAGAAAAAGAGTATCAAAACCATACTTTAAAACAAAACAGAAGTTATCAAGTAGGTATAGTGCTAGCTGATAGGTATGGTAGACAGTCTGATGTTGTTTTAGCAAGAGATGCTGACTCTGTTAGCGGGTTTGGTACAGACACTGTATACGGATCTTCAACAACTTTCCACCCATTTTATAATACAAACCCTGGATTAATAAACGGAACTACTACTTGGCCTGGGGATTGTTTAAAAATACAGTTTAATTCATTAGTTCCTGAAAACAATGGGTTACTTGGTTATCCAGGTCTTTTTGTGGCTCCAACACAAGCTTTTGTAAGTTCTTTTTTTCCAGGTGGTCCATACATCGCAAGCGGTAGATATCCTTTAAGTCCCGTTGTTGCAGCGGCAACAACTACTAATGGTTCAGGAGTTGGTTTAACTGTTGATTATTGGACTTCTCAAAGCACTCCTGGTGTGATGGGTCCTAATGCGCCAATAATAAATAACCCTGGTTTTGGATACCAAGATGGTGATATTATTGACATTAATAGCAACGTAATCCCACCACCAAGTAACTTTCAACCAGCTAGTTTTATATTAAGAACTGAAGTTGTTCCTAACTTAACTGGTTGGTATAGTTATAGAGTAGTTGTTAAGCAACAAGAGCAAGATTATTACAATGTATATCTCCCAGGTATAGTAAATGGTACTTTAAGAGCTGGAGAATCAAGCAGCGCGGATACTGCTACTTTAAGTCTTTATGGAGATAACATAAATAAAATACCTAAAGACTTAACTGATGTTGGGCCTACACAAACATCATTTAGAACTTCTGAAGAGTCTTTAAGCTTAAGAGTTCAAAACGTTTTTAATAATAAAATATCAAGGCAGTTCTTTCCTGGAACTGAAACTGAAAATGTAGTTACTTTGGCTGAGCTTAGTGATCTAGGTTTTATTTTATCTAGAACCACTTTAGCTATTGCTGGAGTATATCCTAATGGAAGTCAAAACATAGGCTTTACAACATTCAATGAAAATGTTTCTAATGGCTCCGCAGTTGTTATACAAGACAATAATGGAAAAATAGTTTATAGTGCTTCTGATGGCATATATATAAAAACTTATTTTAAAGATACAAATCCAGTAGCTAGTGCAATTTTAAATAAACCAGTTATTCTTCCAACTGGTGGCGCTTATACAGCTATAATAAGTCCTGCTGGAGTAATATACAATGGCGAAAATAATCCTGTGGTAGGCAGTTTACAGACTTCTGCATCTATTGGTGTTTCTGAAGAAAGTAATTTTATACCAATACTTTCCGTTTTTGAAACTGCTCCAATTAAGTCTCAATTAGAAATTTTTTATGAAACTAGTTCTTCAGGTACTATAACTTCTTTAAATGAGTTGATAACAAAAGGAAGTGTAGGTGGAATAAGCTTAGCTGGAATATCACCTATTTTGTCAAGCACTGTTTTATTTAATGAAACTAAATTAGGTTCATATGTAGTTACAGATCCTTTTGGTCCTTTAGATTTTAATAATGACCCTATAAACGATCAAGCTGCTTTAGGCGAAATTGTAAGTGTTTTTGATGACAATCAATCTTCAAGAATTAACGAATTTAAAATAGATGGACCAAGTACTAGTAACGGCAGTTTTACAATAAGCACTAATAATGCTAGTGATGCTGGGTATTATCGTGGTACTAGCCCTAATCCATCAACTTTTAATATTACTGCTAAGATAATTAGCCAGGGAGCAAGTGTTTTTAAATCATTTCAACTTGAATTAGGCAACTCTGCACCTGTGTATGGTCCATCAAGACATGCGCAACCTAATCCACTTTTAGGAACTAACTACACAAGTAGTTTAAATGGAACTCCATCACAGCCTAACATGCCACTTTTGCAGGCTTTTCCAACTAATGCTCAACTAGTAGGTCCTCTTGGAATGGTAAGACCATTTTCAACATCATCTCGAGATAGTGATTATGGTGTAAAATTTAACGCTAGCTTTATAGCTTTTAATGGAAGTGCAGATAAAAGACCAACACAAAATATTACTCCAGGAGGTTATTTATCACAGTATCCTTTACTACAAGAAAGTCTTGCTACTAGAGAAATAACTTGGGAACTGTTGGAGTGGATAATAGGACCAAATACTTACGGTGTTGATTTCAATAATCAACCAAATACTTTTATAGCAATACCAGGCCCAGATGGAGGGCGTATATCTGTAAAGGTAAGTGATATAGAAGGAAATTTTCCTACTGTAATACTAGGACCAAATGAAACACAAGACCCAAGAACCCAAAGTTACCAAATAAGAATTGGTGATGACTATATGCAAAAATCTGATCGACTAAAATTTGGTGGAATAACTGACAAAGACCAGATTGCATTTTCAGGATCAGGGATCTTTGCGATGCCTAGTGGTAACGGAGGATTTATTTCTCCTGGAACTAGTGGTTTCGTACCTAGTGGCGCTGTAACAGACATTATTCAAGGTAATAAATGTAAAATATTTATTAGACCTTTAAGTGGTACTGTAGCGAACAATTTGACTTATGATCCAGATGGAGATCCTAGCGGCTTACAACAAGGTGCTGCTAATGTTTTGAACTTTTTTGGCAATAATAATAATTTTTTAGGGGGTAACACTACTGCTGGTAATATTAATCCATATCCAGTAGGTTCATTACCACTTGCCGCTTTTGTAGGACAAATAGAGTATAAAATAAAAATACAAGCAAGAGATGGTGGTAATTTTGTTGGAGAACCAAGTGTAATTACATTAATACAACAAGGTGGTGGCGGCTTCTTCGGGTAATAAATTTTATAAATAAGTGATAATAATATGGGAGCAATATTAGAAGTAAAATATTTTAACTCTTTTTGGATGAAGCAAGTTCAGGGTGAAACAACTGTAAATAATGAAAATAATCCAAAATGGCCTAGCTTAGAATGGAATCCATTCGGATATCCTAAATTCCCATTGTATGCAGAAACAGATAATGATAACTGGTACATAGAAGAAGCTAGAATAAGAGGTGGTTATAACAATACAATTGTTTCTTTAGGAGTAAGAGCCTATTTAAATGAAAAAAATCCCGTGCAAGACGTTAGAGACTCTTCATTGATATACTCTGGTATATATAACAATAGAACAGAAATTAATAGAACAAATGTATTTAGCGTAGGTAAAGTTATAGAAACTGACTTAGACCCTATGGATGGAAGTGTTCAAAAACTATTTGCAGAAGACACTAATTTAACTATATTTCAAGAAAACAAAATAACAAAAGCTTTAATAAATAAAAATGCTATATATTCTGGAGATCAAGGATCTAAAGAAACTTCTGAAATTCCTGTAATAGGACAAATAGTTCCTTATTTAGGTGTTTTTGGAATTGGTAAAAACCCTGAGTCTTTTGCTCAATATGGTTTTAGAAAATATTTTGTAGATCCAATAAGAGGATCTGTTATGAGGTTGTCAAGAGATGGTTTAACTGAAATATCTAACTACGGTATGAAAGATTATTTTAGAGATACTTTAAACTCTTTTGATTCACAAAGCAAAGAAGCTTTAATTCCTTGGAAGAAATATACTTCTTTCAATCCAACATCTCTGGTGGAAGGTATAGTTTTACAAGGTACGGAAATCGTAAGCCCATACGCTGTTATACAAAGTCAATCTTCTGCATATACATTTATTCAACTCGGTACAACAGCTACACTACCTGTTGTTTACAATGGTCAAGCTGGTCCTCCAGGAAACGGTACTGGATTTACTGCACAGGTAACTATTAATACAAACAGTGGTAATCTATCAGATGGAAGTATTTCAGCTACTATTATAGATGGAGGGTCAGGTTACGCTTTAGGTGATTCGATGATAGTGGTTGGTGACGGTATATTTTACAGTGGGCAAATCGAATTTAATATAAACTCTAGTATGTTAAATAGTACATTGAATAAGTTTTATATTGACAAAGATCCTAATTGTTTAGCTTTTGTTGGAAGTAAAGTTTTTAATGTTAACTCAAATGGATTAAAAATAAATACAGGAGCAACTGTTTCTAAAGTGTCTAAAATTACTTTATCTAGTGGAGATGAAATACTAGAAATTTTTACAGATATAACAGTTACACCTACTAATGATGGATTTTTTGGATATAATTATACTAGTAGAATAGCTGGAGGTTGGGATAATTACAATAGATACTACACTGTTTCAGTTCAACCTACTCCTTCTTTTTTACAAACGCAATTAAATTATGATACAGTGTCTTGGGACGAAAGTATAAATGGTTGGGTTTCTTTTTACAGCTATAAACCTGGTTTTTCTTCAAGTTTAAAAGGTTTATATTTTTCTACACAAGGACATTCATTGTATCAACATAACTTAGGTTCATACAGTAAATATTACGGTGTCTCAAGAAGAGCTTTTGTTAGGTTTTTAATTAATTCAAATCCTTCTATTAGAAAAACATTTCAAACTATAAATTATGAAGGCGATAATGGATGGGAAGTAGTTTCAGTTAATTCCGATGCTACAAAGTTTAGTAACCAAAGCTCTACTAGAGTAGATGTTGGAAATTCAATAAGAAGCTATAATGAAGGCGTTTACGTTGGTTATGATGGTTTTCCACAAAGAGCAGGTTTTGAAAGAAAAGAAAATTTATACACATCTAACTTAATAAATACATCTCAACCCAACCCTGAAGAGGTTATTGGTGGTAGTGTATTAACAGGATTAAAAGGCTATTTACTAGAGGCCACATTCCAAGTAGACGGATCAACGGATGTTGGTGGACCTAAGGAAATATGGTCAGTAGGAACAACTTACGTTCAATCATCTTAAAAAATAAAATATGTTATTAGAAATATTAGAAATATACAATTACGAACCACAGCTAGCTATGCCTGGACCTATGGTGGCCTTAGCAATAGGTGGAGCTATTATGCAAGGTGTATCTGGTTTAATGGCTAATGGAAAAGCTAATGGAATGAACTCTCAAATTGAAGGCTTACAATCTGATTTAGACAGTTTAGTTGCTGGAAGACAAGAGATTCCAGATATTTCAGATAGTCTTACAGACATGTCTTCTTCTTTAAGTAATCCATATGCTAATTTAGGCGTAGCTACTCAAGGAGCTAAGATACAAATGGAACAAACTGACTTAGCGTTAGCAAATACATTAGATACAATAGCTCAAGCCGGTTTAGGAGCTGGTGGTGCAACAGCATTAGCTAGAGAAGCAGCAAGATCTAAAAACAAAATATCAGCTAGCATAGAACAACAAGAAGTTCAAAATGAAAAATTAAAAGCTCAAGGTAGTATGCAGCTTCAACAACAAATATTAGCTGAAAAAGTTAGAATGCAGCAAGGAGAAATTGCTGCACAACAATTTATGTATACAGCTCAAGAAACTAGAACTAACTCTGATTTAGATAGAGCTGCTGGTTTACTTGATAATGCTTTAGCACAACAAGCGCAATATTCATCAGACTCTATGACTGCTTTTGGCAACATGGGTGGTTCACTAATATCAGCTGGGTTAAACGGGTAATAATAAAATAAAATATATGGGAACTTATTCAAAACCAACTTTAGTATTAGATACTAGTTTAGGAGCTTTTAGTACGGCTTTGCAATCTGGAACAGACAAAGCTATAGCGGCAGTGGCGGCGAAGAAAAAACAAGAACAAATACAGTTACAAAAGCAGTTAAAAAAAGATCAAAAAGCTGAACAAGATAAAATTGACTGGCAACTAAAGCAAACAACAGCTTATAATAAAGATGCTCAGAAAATAAATATGGTTGATTTTGGTGAGCAAATAAACCCATCTGGAATTGGTGTCGACGGTAAATTAATACATACCGCTGAGACAGCAAAAGTTTATAGTGATTTTGCAGCTACATTACCTAGCGATATAACTGATGCTGAATTAGAAATTGCGTTAAATAATAAATATGGAAATGAAGCTCCTGACGTTAATACTTTTTATGGTGCATTAAACGAAAGAGGTGTACCTTTAGAAACTCAACTACAGGATTTTGCTAAAGTAAATTACCTTAGTATACCTTACAAGCCACAAACTTCTGAAGAAATAGATGCTTACTCAAAAAGCCAAGAGAAAATAGGAATAACAATGACTGATGGTGTTAAAATGATAGGCTACATAAAAGGTGTATCTAAAACTTTAAATATCAATGGAAGCATAGGCACTTATCAAGATGACGGAACTCCTTTTCCACCAAAAGCCGGTAGAGAAAACACTATACTACAATTTCCAAAAGACGATAGTTATTCTCTTTTACAAAATACTGGTAGAGATTTTGCATTGAATATCAACATGGGAAAATACAAGTACGATGTAATAGATAATGAAGCTGTTGTAATTGTTACACAAAGAGACGGAACTAAAAGTGTTATAACAAAAAGTGCATTAGAAAATCAAATAGCAAAAACTGGAAGTGGTTTTATTGGAGTTACTGATGGCAAAAAATTTAATAGTTGGTTAAAAGTTTTAAAAACTAACATGCCTTCTAATTTATCATGGAAGGGAGATGTTACTACTAATACATTTGATACACTTAGTGATGATGATCCAGATAAGAAAAAAAGAATAACTCAGAAAATAACAAATATATACGATAGTCAAATAAAGCTACAATCAGCTGTTAATAAAATAATTGATGAGGGTAATTTAGGTTTTAAAGGTAGTAAAAATCAGAATGAAACAAACTTAGGTGTTCAAAATAATTGGCAAATGATGGGTGGTCCAATAGAAGCTAATGAAGGTGATCCAAAACTAGACGCTTCTGGTCAACCTTATGAAGTTAATGGAATTCAAGCTGTTTGGACACAAGAAGAAATAGACGAAAGTGTTCAATACACAGGTACTCCAATTCAGAGAGAAAGAGCTAAAATGTTATTGTTTAATGTTTTAAATGCAAAATATATGCAAGATGCTAATACTTTAACTACTAGTAAAAAAATGATTAATGGAGCTAGAGGCCAAGTGTTAACAAATAGAGCTCAAGACCTTTTAGATAATGGTATACAGTTTCCAGAAAGTTCTAGATTAATTGTAAATACATATTTTAGAACTCCTAATAGTATATCACCAGCAGGAGATACTGATATAGGTCTTAGTCAAGTTTTAGATCCTACTAACTACGCTAATTTACAAAAAGATAATTTTAAAGGAAAAGTAGAAGTATTAAATGCTGTTTCTGGAGGTGCTCAATATATGACAGGTAAAATGTTAAAAGATTTAATGAGTAGTTCTGGTGCTGAAATAGTGGATGAAAATGGTAATAAAATAGCTGATCAAGTTCCATCAAAAAGCATATACTTAAATAGTGGCGGTAAGTGGCTTAGGAAACAAAACCTAGAAGGTAAAGACGCGTTTGTAAGAACATTGATAAGTAAAGGTGGTTTTGGAACTAACACTACAACTAATAAAGCTTTATCCATGTATGAGTCTTCTAATGCAACAACAACAACAACAACAACAACAACAACAGGTACAGGAGCAACAGGAGGTACAGTACCAACTCTACCTACAAATGCAAATCCAGGCAGTGATAGAAGATTAAAGAAAAATATAGTTAAAATTAATGAATCTGAATCTGGATTAAATATATACGAATTTGAATACATAAACAAAGAAGGTGTATACCAAGGTGTAATGTCTGACGAAATACCTAAAGAAGCTGTTTTAGTTGATAATAATGGATATGACACAGTTGACTACTCTAAATTAGATGTTGATTTTAAAAGAATAAAATAATATGGCTGAAGAAGTATTTGAAGAAAATATAGAAACTCAAGAAGTTGTTGAAGAGAATATAGAAACTCAAGAAGTTGTTGGAGTAGTTTCTGTTAAACCAGAAGATCAAAACAATACTAAAGTAGAGGAAATTGAAAAGGTTGAAGTTGAGGGAGACCCACTAAAGCCTTATAGATTTAATGGTAGTCCGTTTTCTGAAAAAGAAATACAAGAAGCTGCAGATGTAGATGGCTTAACATTAGATGAATATTTAAAACAACACAGTAAAGATGTTTATAAAGTTAAACCTATAGAAGAAGTTGAACTTAAAATTAATTTTGAAGATTTCAAATTTAAAAGTGAAGAAGAGTTAACTCCTAAATTAAAATCTTTATATCCTGGTTTCATTTTCACAGAAAGTGTAGTTGGTTCAGATGTAATTGTTGTAGAAAACATTCAAACAGGTAAAAGCCAAGAAATAAAATTAGCTGGAGAAAAAGGTACAAATATTAACTATAGAACTACTGAAGAAGATAGTAAATCTGCTTATGATATTCTTAATGAATTTATAAATGATAATCCAGAAACTAATGAAACATCACAATTAATATACAATGCAACAGGACTTTCTAAAAACGATGGTTTAGATTCAATAGAAATTTTTGAAGACAATAATATTAATTTCAAAGTATCTAATGAAGAACAAGCTGTCAATATTATAGAAGAGTTTGATATATTACAAAAAGATGCTTTTAGAAACCCTTGGAAATATGGTTTTGGTAATGAAAATACTCCAGGTAAAGAAAGGTTTACTTTAACAGAAGATGACCACGAGCAAATATTAAAAACATTAAGTAATGAATTAAGAGATAAAACCGGATTAAGAGTAAGTGCAAAATCTTTAGAAAATATATATAAAAATTTAAAAGACCAAAACAAATTATTCGTAGAGCAAGAGTATGATGAAAATAGATCAATTGAGCTTTCAGGTATAGATATTGATCCAGAATTTAAAAAGAATACAATAGAGTCTTTTAATTCTAAACTAACACCACAAGAGTTAAAAAACCAAGAGCTAAGTATTAAGCAAGGCGATATATCAAAAGATATAAATATATTAGAGGAAAAAATTAAGCAAGTTGATAAGAAAGAGTTAACAATTGAATACGATGAAGAAGCTAAA
>Ga0181401_1000282_pt1 | contig 21403 bp, 8 predicted proteins | sample 24SPOviralmetaG_FD_130130 | JGI IMG/M metagenome (GOLD analysis project Ga0181401, IMG submission 130130) | Marine viral communities from the oligotrophic San Pedro Time Series (SPOT) site, San Pedro Channel, CA, USA - 24 SPOT_SRF_2011-07-20 | ecosystem: Environmental > Aquatic > Marine > Strait...
GACTTCCACTTACACCGCCGTTAAAGTTCATTCCCGTAGTTACAGTAATTGGACTATTATCGGTTGTACCTATTGTATTACCAGTAATATTTATTTTACCTGCTGTAACTGCGTTAACGTTCAAGGAACTACTACCTCCACCAATCTGTGAATTGATGTATGTAATAATTGCTCTTTGTGTCGGAACAACGTTATCTGAATTAGCACTGAATGTACCATCTGTACTAAATTCATTAATAACAGCGCCGCCTTGTCCTAAGCCCACTGCACCTAGTGACAATTCTTGTAGTCCTGCTAAACTAAATGCACTTGTATTCAAGCTCGCAGATCCTGTTGACTGTTCAACGTTAAACAATCTACCAACTCTAAAGTTACCATCTTGGTCAGTACTTGTGTAGAAAATTCTACCTCCGCCTGACTCTGTAACTTCGTCGTTTGGATCGTTTGCAACAGTCGGTGTTCCTGGATAGTTAGTGTTGGCAAAGTTGCCTGTACCAATATCTAAGAAGTCATGTCCTGTTAATCTTACCTGACTAAATCTTCTTCTGACTGTAACGTTAGTACCATGCTCTGGAGAAGTTTCTACTCCTAAGTCTGGTGATACTTGTAAGTTGGCAGTATAGTTACCTGCACTACCTAACAGTTCTCTAACAAACACAATTTTAAAGAACCTGCTGTCGCCATCAAGTTGTAAGTTTGCACCTTCAACTGGAACATCACTCATTCCGTAAACGTTCATAAACTGTGCTGATTGATAAATGTCTGCGTATCCGTTTCCAGTTACTTGACCGCCTGCAGTTTCAAAGTCTATACCTCTTGATGTCCATGTAGGCTGTGCTAGTACACCATCACCAACTCTACATTCCCATGGAACTTCAGTAGTTTCACTTGGGTCTGTAATTGTAAGTGTAGGAGAACTTGTGTAGCCGCTTCCTGGATTTACAATGTAGAACTGTGTAATTCTTCCTGTTGTTACACTTGCTCTAACTTGTGCTCCTGTTCCGCCGCCTCCAACTACTTGGATTCTTGGTTCAATACTATATGCTGTTGTAGCATCTAGTGTTGCCGCAATTCCATTTGTTGGGTGCCATGTTTCCCATCCTCCGGCGTTGTCACTTTCTTTTGCAATTTGTGCAACTTTTGTACCTGAGTTATATGAAGCAATAAAGCCGTACTGTCCTGCTCCTGTACCTGCTGTAATTACAATACGCATACCTACGTATTTTGTATTGTTAGCAGTTTCAGTGTTTGACAAAGTAATCTGTGTAGTGTTACCTGCCTGTGCAGTATTTTCACTGCTAGAGTAACCTCTACCACCTATTGAATCTGCGTCATTAAACAGTCCGTCGTTGTTTGTATCTTTTTCATTATAAGTAGATCCATCATCTGGGTTACGTAGTCTAACTTCAAACAATCCACCATCTACATAGTTTCCGTTTGCTATGACTGCGCCATATCCGTCTCCACTAATAGTGTAAGTTGAGTTACTGTAGTTGTTACCAGCGTTAGTATATTCAAAGTGAATAATTGCACTTCCGTCTGTCAATGCTCTACCAATCTGTGCTTCAAGTTTTCTGTTGTTTACACCACCTGTTGTTGGAATCTCAGTTACGTCAATAAACTCTGATACTGCACCTCTGTCACCGTATGAACAGTTACCATTAGTACCACGTATCTTACCGCCGTTTTCTGCAAGGTATCCAATATGTCCGTAGTATGAGAACACTGAAACAAGTTCTGCTCTACCTAAGTTTGTTACCCAAGCACCAATACCATCACTTAAGATCTGTGTAAAGTCGTTAGCAACAATCGAATCGTTGCCACCTGCGTGTAATGAACCATCAATTTTTAATCCAACACATGCAGTACCAAAGTTAGTTACACCTTGTACATATGGTGATCTTGAAGTAATCCAAGTTCTTGTATCGTCTGGTCCCCACCCTGGATCTAATGAACAATATGCTCCTGCTGTAGGACGTTTAGTTCCGTATTGGTTTGCTGAACTTAGTGTTCCTGTTAAACCACCTAATGTTTGGTTTCTAATGCCTGTACCATCTCTTAGTAAGTACATATTTTCTAACACTGAACCATTTACACTATTTCCGTAAATTAATCCTGCAAATAATGTAGCATAGTTACTACCTTCGCCTGTTCCATAAATTAAGTCATAAATGAAAGCGTCGATATAATGTGCAACATCAGATTCACAAGTAGCTGTATTAAAACTATATGAAGGATAGTTAACTGTAATATACTTTGTTACATCACGTCCAATAAATGCTTTGTTAAGAAGTAATAATCTCGCCGCCGCAAATTTATTTTCATCGTCAACTCTAGCATTTACACCTCTCATTAAAGGTGCAGTAGAATCTCCTGATGCTCCGTTTACTTGATAATCAATTTGGTCATAAAGTTCTTGTGCTAAGTCTGTTACCACAGTCGATACACCGCTAGTACTCCAAGGCTTACTAACATTCTGTGTAAGTGTATTACCAGTTTGTCTTGTAATTGCTGTACCTTCAATAATATCATCAAGTATTGATTTCATATGTAGGATACCCGCTAGTGAGTAAGTTGTGTCACTTGATTGTGTTTGCTGACCTGCTGGCTCAACTCTAGTTGAACGTAATTCGTCACCAACAATAGCAACTCTTTCTGGAACTCTAATAGGTAATACTTCTTTATACTCTCCAGTTTTTACATAAATTACTTTATGTGGTTTACTTTCTGTTGGAAGAGTATAACCGCTACCTAGTGTTATTGCCGATGTAATTATTGTCATACTTGCTGTCATAGCCGCTACTACACCTGCTTCTGGTGCTCTAGTAGCATCTTTAATTTGTAAGTATCTATCAGCTGACGCTACACCATCTAAGTCTTGATAGTCAGCCGCCGGTGTTGCACTATTAATAACATCTGTTGCTATTGTAACTACAAAGTTAAGTGCCGCAACGTTTTGTGTTTCAGAACCAGTTGTAAAGTAATCTGGACTTGCATTGTCTTTCATTGCTTGTGCAACTCTGCGTACATTTACATTTCCACCTTTTTTAAGATCTAAGTAAAGTGCGTCTACTGCAAATCCTGCTATTCTCTCAAACTTTGCTTCATCAAAAGCAAAACCAATAAAGAACGGAGATGTCTGTGTAATGATCTGTCTCTTAGCCCATTTAGCAGTTTCAAATGCTATAAACGTTCTGTTTTCTTCTAACAGTGATGCCGCATTTGGATTCTTAGGTCCTTTTTCAATTTCTTCACATGCGTAACGAATTGATTTCCAAGGACGGTCTAAGTTTGAACCGTTTGTTGGAAAAGGTTTGTTTGAACCATTAGTAGCAACATAGTATACATCTGGTGTTGCACCAAATTCTCTCCATTCAGGTAAACCACTAGAACTAACACTTAGTACTTGACCTTCTGTACCAATTGGTAATCTTGCTGGTCCTGATCCTGAACGATAAAGTATATCACCTTCAGTAGTAATTGCTGATTCTTCAGCACCACTTGCTAGTGTATTCCAATATGCTCCTGCACTATCTGCAGATGGTTTGTTTGAACCGCTTGATGTATGTGCCGCAACACAAATATAACTTATTAAACCTTCACGTACTGAATCACCTTTATCATAAAGTGTTGCAGTAGTCCATGTATTTTTCCATTCAATACCTTGGTTCAATAATGCCCAATAAGTTGTGTTTGGTGGACGTTGTGATTGATGATCAGCAATACATAGATATGTATAACCACCTAATCTAACAACATCACCAATTCTATAATCTTGGCTAGTTGAATCTTCGCCCCAATCACCTCTTAAATTAAATCCTGAAGTAACTAAATCCCATTTAGAACTTGATGCAGGATTTTCTGCGAAAACATTATCGTTAGCAACATATTGGTTACCACCGTAAGTAACAAAGTCACCTGGTTGATATCTTTCCTCTGGTTGCCAAGTATTTTCAAATTCTAATCCTGGAACAAATTTTTCCCAATTAGCAATATCTGCTTGTAGTGTTCCTAACTGTGAGTCTGGATTTGTAGCTACAGATGTATGATGAGTTGTTGCAATATAAAGTGTTGCACCAAACATTACAATGTCATTAACTTTATAACGTGTTACATTTGTCCATTCACCTTTGTAGTCAAAACCTTTATTTAGATAATCCCATTTGCTTTGATCAGCTTCAAGTCCGCTTGCAAGTGTTGCATTTGAAGTGTGTCCTGTGTTACAAACATAAAGTGTTCCACCATACTTGATAATATCATTAACTTTATAACGAGTTGATATTGCCCAATTTTGTTTCCAATCTTGACCTTCTGAGAACAAGTCCCATTTTAATGTATCAGCTTCAAGTCCAAGTGCATTAGTGGCCGCGGCAGTGTGACCAGTGTTACACAAATAAATGTTACCACCATATTTTACCAAGTCGTTTGCTTTATAAATTGTACCAGCTACCCAGTTGTCTTTCCAGTCAATTGATGTAGCAAACTGATCCCATTTAGATTGATCAGCTTCAAGTGTTGCTTGTGCTGTATGGCCAGTATTACAAATGTAAATAATACCACCGTATCTTACGATGTCATTTATTTTGTAAAACGTACTTGTTGACCAATCACTTTGCCATTTTGTACCATCACTGAATAAGTTCCAGTGTGATGCGTCTGTGTAGAAATCAGCACTAGAAGTGTGTCCCTTCACTGCAACGTAAGTACGTCCGCCGTACCTAATTACGTCATCTTTCAGGTACGTGGTACCTGTAGTCCACGAGTCCTTCCAAATAAATCTAATTCTACCTAGCTTAAATTCTGCCATTTTTTGCTCCGTTCTTGATATTATACATATTTATCATTATCCGTTAAAGTCATCTCGTTCAACTCTTCCCGACATAAACATATTAAGTGCCGCTAAACCGCCACCTAATGGTCCATTTATGGTAAAGTCTGGTGATACTGTGGCCATTGCATCTGGGTTATTAGTACCAGCTGTGTTTGACCACGTTCTATCTTCAAATACAAGTTGACCTGCTGTTAGTTTGTTTGTAAACAAGTTAGATCCACCACCATTAAATCTATTTTCAATATAAGATTTTAACGCTCTTTGTGTTGGAATAATATTGTCTGAGTTAGCAACAAAAGTATTATCAGTTGTAAATTCTCTAATAACAGCTTGTGTACCTCCAACTCTAATTCCACCAAGTCTTAACTCATCTAGTCCTTCTAAGTCAAAGAAGTCTGCACTTAATGTAACACCACCTTGTGCCTGTGAAACTCTAAATAATTCACCAACTCTATAGTTACCATCTTGGTCTGTACTTGTGTAGAATACTCGTCCGCCATTTGATTCAACAACTTCATTTGCTTGAACTGTATCATTTGCGGCTGTTTGTCCTTCAATATATAATGCAGGATAATTTGTATCTCCAAAGTTACCTGTACCAATGTCTAGGAAGTCATGTCCTGTAAGTCTACAGCTACTATATCTTTCACGTATAGTAACTCCTGTGCCGTGTATTGGTGCTAATGCTCTTCCTAATACCGGACTTATTTGGAATGTTAATTCTTTGTTTGGTGATGAACCGCTTTGTGCAGTAACTTTAACTAATCTATAAATTGTATCATCACCTGTAAATCTAACGTTTGCTCCTGGACCTGGTACAACATCAATTCCGCTAATTCTCATTGTGTTACCAATTTGTAATTCTTCACCAAAACCGTTACCAGTTACTTTTACAATAGCACTTTGATATCCTGTGCCTCTGTTATAGAATATTGGTTGCGGAAGGACTCCGTTATTAATATCTAAACTCCAGTAAGGTTCATTATTTTCTTCTGGATCTTCAACGATCATTGTTGGTGGTGTAATGTATCCTGAACCTGGATCGTAAATTTTAAATTCTGATAATTGTCCGTTTTCAACATTAACTCTAGCAAATGCTTTTGCACCGCCAGTAATAATATTACCAACTGCTCCAGCTTGTGCTAATCCAACAAATGCTGGTAAATTATTTCTAATTCCGCCCGCAATAGCTGTTAAATTTCCTGTGATTTCTCTAATCTTCCAATAGTATCCATTATCAGAACTTAATGTAGTTCCTGATGAACTTACTGCTAAGAATACTCCGTTAGTATAACCAACTTTCCAATTTTCTCTACCTGAGTCACCAACTAAGCCTGCATCTGACCAAGCAGTACCAGTATCACTGTAAACAATTCTGTCTGCCTGATTCATTGTTGCAATCCAACAGTTATTACCAAAAGCTAATCCACTGTAAACTTCTGGTGAGCTAGGAGTAACTGCCGCTCCAGTATTCCATGTTGCTCCGTTATCTGCTGAAATAACTGTAGTACCATCTTCTGCTAGTGCAATCCATTTGCCGCCACCAAACGCTAATCCTACCCAAGTTGTGTTTGTTCCGCCGGTTGCTACAGTAGTCCAGGCACCTGATGGAACTTGTGTTGAGTCTCCACCTGTTTCAAGTGTATTTTTATAAATGTTTGCACTGCCTGTTGCTAATGCCATAATAGTATCATTATTAGGTCCACCTAATGCAACATGCTTCCATGTTGTACTTGCAGGAAGTATTGAATGATCAAAATTTATACCATCATTTGAAAATACTAGTTTGTCTGTTCCGTCTGCAACTGCCGCTAATAACGGTCCGCTTTTTGCAAAGCCTGTGTAGTTTAAACTATATGCTGGTAAATCTCTTTGTGTCCAAACTGCGCCGTCGGTTGAAACATAAAAATCATTTGTTCCACTTGGTGCATAATACCACATTCCAGCACCGTCACTATATCCCATATCTAGTGCACCAGTTTGTACACTTGTATTTGTTTTAGCAAATGTTGGTTCGCTAATTGTAACTCTTGGTTCATAAGTATATGTTGTTGTTCCGTCCAATGCAGTAGCATTAAGTTTTCCTGGAACAATATTATCGTAACCTGCTTGTCCTGTAGAGTCTGCATAAACTGTAGCTGTAAATGTTGATGGATTATAATTTTGGATATATCCATACTGTCCTGCACCTACTCCGCTAGTTAGTATAATACGCATTCCTATTAGCTGTGCCGCTGTTCTTACTTCTGAAGCCGCATGTACTAATGTTGATAATCCACCACCCTGTGCAGTATTACCAAAAGTCTTGAATCCTGATCCACCTACTCTTGTACTATCAACCGGTAATACTAAATCAATTTTTGATAAAGCACCTTGTCTAAATTCATCGTAACGCATATCAAGTCCACTACCTGATGCTTGTGTTGTTGATAGTGTTGCTTGTGTATATGTTTGTCCAGTATTTGAATATGCTAATGCAAGTATTTGTGAACCAGTACTAAAAGGTTCTTTAATAGTTGCTTCACCACTTTGGTTATTAACTGTTGCAGTCTGTGGAGTTTCTGTTGTGTCGAATCCTTCAGCAACACTACCAAATGTTCCATAAGAGTTGTTACCGTTAGTAGCACGTAAAATTCCGCCAGCTTCTGCTAGGTAACCAATGTGTGCATAATATGTAAACACTGATACAAGCTCTGAACGTCCTCTGTTTGTTGCCCAGTAACCAATACCATCACTTAGTACTTGTGTAAAGTCGTTAGCAACGATTGATCTGTTACCGCCGTTGTGTAGTGCTCCGTCAATCTTCATACCAACACAATTATCGCCAATTGTTGTAACGCCTTGTACGTAAGTTGATCTACCGCCTGCAATTCTCTTTAAGTTAACTGCACCTGCTGATGCACTCTTAAACAAGTGTGCAGAAGTGTTTGAACTAATTCCAATATTCATTGTAATAATATTACCACTTACATTTGTAATTTGTATATTTGCGTTGTAGTAAGGATCTGTAGTTCTTGGATAAGGATGATCTGTTGCATGGCTGTCCATTGCACAAGTCCAAATTAAACTACCTTGATCAATTGTAATTGTTTGTCCAGTTTTGATATTATGAGCCCAACTAATTGAGTTATTACTAGAACTAATAAATTTATGATCATATACTCCGTCTGGATTAATTCCAACATTTACAGTTATTGTTTTATCTGTTTTTGCAACAACTTTACGCTTTTCTCCGTATGCTGGATCTGAAACTCTCGGATATGTATGATTTGATCCGTAGTCATCTTTAGCACATGTAAATGTTAAGCTATTAGGAGCAAAACTAATTTCTTCTCCTACTGCTAATCCATGTGCGGATGCAAATGCTAGTGTCATTAAACCGGTTGCTGGATTGTAAGTTGTGCCGTCAACTGGTGTATATTGTGCAGTTGGAAGGGTTAACGTCATTACACCTGTTGCAGGATTATATGTTCCTGCTGTTGGTGTGTATTGCATATTGTTTACGTTTGCAATCCAAACACTTGTATCATCTGGACCAGTTCCTGGATCTAACGAAACAAATGCTCCGCCTGTTGGACGTTTAGTTCCGTAATCATTTGGTCCAACCAACGCTCCTGTAAGTCCTGATAGAGTACAATTTCTAATGCCACAACCATTTCTAACGTAGAACATATTTGATCTATTGTTATCATCTGGTATGCTTAATGGTGTTTGTGGTTGAGGTACTCCGTGTAAATAAGTTTTTTCGCTTAGTACTACATCTGATGTATCAGGTAAAGCTGGTCTAATTGTTGTTGTTCTAAGTTCTGCTCCAACTAGTGCAACTTTTGCAGGAATACTAATTGGTAAAAGTTCTGCAAAGTCGCCGGACATAACTTTGATTGTTGCACCATTACCAACTCTTCTATTCTCGTCTGCTAACAGATACGCACATGCAAATCTAATAGTTCTGAATGGAGCATTTAATGATCCACCCTGTGTAGCATCGTCAACACCGTTTGTAGAAACATAGTATAATTTTTGTTGTAAATCAATAGTATCCCATTGAGGTAATCCACTAGTTACTCTAAGTGTTTGTCCTGTCGAACCTATTGCTAATCTTTGTGTATCAACTGCTGTTGAATCTTGATCTTGGAATGTTTTTAAGTCACCTTTTCTTGCTAACTTGTTAGTTAATGTTCCAAGAATAGATATTTTCCAATAATTTTGATTTGGCTGTTCAACATCTAAATCTGGTCTTGAGTCTGACTCAGTTGATCTATGATATGAAATACACTGGTATAAACTACCTTGCCAGTTAACATGGTCTCCTGGGAAATATTCTAAATTATCTTCCCATGTATCTCTCCATGATCTACCACTAGTTACTTCTTCCCAATATGCAGGCCATGCATCTGGTTGTAAGTTTGTGTTGTCTTGTATAGCTATATACAAATTACCACCATGTCTTACAAAATCACCAGTTTTATAATCTACAAAGGAACTTGCACCGTCTTCGCCGTTCCAATCGTCTCTAAACTTGTAACCTTCAAAAGTTAAATTCCAGTCAGTTCCGTATAAACTAGGTTTTAAATTTGTATTAAATGTAATTGCTTTGTAAATATAACCACCATAAAGAACTAAATCGCCTGGTTGATAATAAACATTGTCTGCCCATACATTTTCATATTCAGATCCTGGTAAAAATACTTGCCATTTGCTTGCCGCATAATCTGTGTTAAATCCTCCTGCACCAGCTGTTGATGTGTGTCCTATTAGACACTGCATCAAGTTAGCACCACGTTTTACAACATCATTCTTTTTATATCTGTAATCTGCTTGCCAAATTCCTTGTATAGTTTCATTATTATCTTCATCTGTATAAACTTTTGTAACGTATTCAATACCTTCAAGTTGCACTTGCCACTTTGATTGATCTTCTTCAAGTCCTAATGTAGCATTGTCTGCTGATGTGTGTCGTTGAACACATAGATAAACAATACCACCGTACTTGGCAATATCATTAACACGATATCGTGTACCAATTGACCATGTAGCTCTCCATGTGTCACTGTCTGATAACACAGTCCAGTCTGCTTGGTTAGCTTCAAGTCCTAATAGCGTAGTTGCGGCAGAAACGTGCTGATTAGTTGCTTTGTAAACTTTACCATTGTAACGTACAAGATCGTTTGTTCTATATAATGTATTAATTGTCCAGTTGTATTTCCAGTCTGCTGATGAAACAGCAACTAGTGTCCATTTTCCAATGTCAGCAACTAGACCGTCTGTACCTGAACTAAATGTAGCGGCAGATGTATGTGATTCAGTACATTCGTAAATACTAGCACCATATTTTACTAAGTTACCTATAGAGTAATCTGTGCTTACAGCCCATAAATTTTTCCAAACTTTACCTTCTGTTTGTTTTTTCCATTTAGGCTGTGCTGGTGTTACGTCTGTACCTGCTTCATCATTATAAAAAGTTCCAGCTGTATGTGTTCTAAGACATACATATGTAAAACCATTGTACTCAATCATATCATCTACGATATAATCATTTCCGCCGGTCCACGGACCTTTCCAGTTAAATCTAATTCTACTAAGTTTAAAATCTGCCATTTTTTTTACCTTTTACGTATTTAGTTATACTCCTGTCGGGTATACATAATCCTCATTTATTCTTGCTACTAAATTTCCGCTATCGTCAATATAATAACTAATGTTTCTGTTATCCCATCTAAACTGCTCGTAGTTTAAATTTGCGTAAATCCTTGCGTGATTAACATCTCTACCTTCAAGAAAGTCTTCACCTTGTTGAAAATCTTCGTAGTTTTCTGCAGGATCACCTTCTTTATTAATCTGTATACTATCATGACTTTTCAATTGATCAACTTTTGCAACAAATAGTTCACCGTCATCAGTTCTTCTTAATCCATAAAAAAATCTTGAATCAGTTTGATCAATCATATTTTGTATACTTTGTCCTAAAAAATTATCTGACATTATACTATCTCCACTAAGCTAAGAATCACATCAAGTGATTCAGTTGTATCCGATGTAACATATAAAGTATTTGTTGCATCAAGGACAATTTTTTCGCCTTTTCCTATTGGCTTCATTGCTGTGTTTGGCGGGATCGGCATTCCTTTAATCATATGTCCAATGGAACTTGCCTCATCACCAATTTCAATATTACAACTTACCATGCTACCTGTTAGGTTAGCTATATTCATTCCGATAATAGTTGTACTAGTCGCGGCTGGTGTTGTATACACAGCTACCCTTTCTGTACCTATTGATTTTCCTATAATGTTTTTAAAATTAGTTGCCATATTTCTTTTCCTAAATTGTTAATGCAAGTTTAATCGCAATTTCCTCCGCATCGTTAAACGTAACAGCACCAGTAGCACCTGCAACTGAAACCCAGTTATTACCGATATCGTATATTTCAACTCTATCTTCAACAGTGTTGTAACGCATCATTCCAAGTTCTGGGCTAGGATGTCTATTTGCGTTATTACCAACTGGTATAACAAATCCGCCTGTGCCTTGAACTTTAAAGTATCCTGTACCTTGTTGTTTCAACTCAGTAACAGCACCATCTATAGTATTAGTTATCTGATTTCCGTTAAAACTAAAGTTTTCAATTGCTACATATCCGCTACCATTTGCACGTAAAAGTAGGTTTTGATTAGTTGTAATTGTCTCTAAAACGTTACCATGTACAGCAATATCGTCTACTTCTAGACGTTGTGCGTCAAATCTTTCTTTTGTAACATCTGCTACTAATGACCCACCAGCATAAAAGCGTAATGTGTCGTCATCTGCACCTGGTGTTAATTCAGGTGTAATATAAGTATCTCTGTCATCATCGTATACTCCACCTAAAGTATTCCAATTTGTTGTATATGCTTCAAATACAGATGTGTCAGTATTATAACGTATCATTCCTGCTGTAGGTGATCCCGGTCTTTGTGCTGTTGTACCTTTTGGAAGTGTTAAAGATCCTGTACCGCTAATTGTAACAGTTTCACTACTAGGATCTAATATAATATCTCCGCCTGGGTTAGCAACAGTATTACCGCTTAATTGAATATTGTCAATAATAACTTGACCAACTCCATTAGTTGTAATATTAATATCACCGTTACTTGCAGTTGTAGTAATTGTATCATTGTCAATTATAATATCATCAACAAGTACCTTTCCAATGTTTGCTTCTGACCAGTTTAATAATGATGTACCTAATTTATAAGTGTTATCTATATTAGGAATAATATCACTATCAATTCTAGCATTAATACTAATTGTATCAGTAGTTTCGTCGCCAAGTGTAATGTTACCACCAACTGTTACATTTCCTGTAACATCTAAATTACCTGTTACACTTACATTATCTTCCAAATTAATTGTGCTAGTAGAACTATTGATATTAATATCGCCGCTGGTGCTTGAAATAGTATTACCACTTATTTTAATATTTCCGCTTTCAACTTTTGTACCGTCAATAAGAGTTGTGTTTGTACCGTCTGTAAATGTAATACCTTGGTTATTGTTGAATAAGAATTCTGCGTTTGTAAATGTTACTTCGCCTGTTTCTTGATTAATTCTAAATAAGTCGCCAACTCTAAAGTCACCTTTGTGATCAACTGTGCTAAAGTAAATATTAGCTTCACTGTTTGCTACAACTTCGTTAGCTTGTATGACTGCTGTGGTATCATTTGTAACATCTTTACCTGTACCAATGTAAGCAAGATTCATACCAATTGCATAAACAATACTTCCACTGCCAGTGCCATGAATACCATAATTACCATAAACACTTGCACTTGCAATACTTCTAATTTCTCCACCAAAGTCTGAATGATCAATTAATGTTATACCTGTTGCTGTGCCGCCTCCACTAAAATCAATATCTTGAATAAATGTATCATCGTCTACTAAAATCTGTGATCCGTTGTCGCCGTTAAAATCTAATTTTAAAACTGTATATTGATCAACTACTGTTGGTGCAGTTGGATTGGTAAATGCACTAGAAACGCCTACGCCTTTTCTAACTCTAAAGTCATCAATACGTCCATCAAGTCCTTGTGTGCTGGCATAGTTATTACCAATTTTTAATGGTTTAGTAGTACCTAAATTTGTATTGTTACTTGCTGTTGCTTGTAATGCTCCGTCTACAAAAAGATTAAGTGTTGTGCCAACTCTAGTAACCATTATATGATAGAAAGTTGTATTAATCAATGTTATAGCTGGTTGTAAAATAATAGTGTTACCTATTGCAACTTTTGGTTGTCTGTCTACTGTATAAAAATGTACTGCATTGTCTGTGTCTGAACCTGCTCTAAAATCAAATTTTGTTTCAGTACCTGTGTCATCTGCTAGATAAATTACACATTCAACACTAAAGTCTCCAGTATTAAAACCAAAGTCACTTGATGTAGTTAAATTAAAAACGTCACCAGTACCATCAAACAGTCCCATACCTGTGCCGTACTTGACTGCACCAGTTGTAACAATTTGTGCATTACCTACTGCTGTAACAGTTTTCTTTGCTCTGCTTAATGGTTTGATAAATCCGTTTGCTCTACCATCAATTATAACTTCATTGGTTGCAACACTTTCAATAGTTGACTGTGCTAGTTGTGTTCCGCTTGCATCTTTAAGTGTAATTGTTTGGCCGGCGGCAGGAGTAGTTCCTGTTAATCCACTATATTTAATTTTTGTTTTACCATCGCCTTTAAGTCCAGCAGTACCTTCTAATATTTCAATACCTTTGTCTGCAAAATATGTAAAACAGTTTAACCATTCTACTCTTGCACCGTTAGTAACTTTTAGTCCACTTGCGTTTGGAACAATAAATGTTACGCTGTGGAATAACATTGATGCTTCACGTGAGTCTGGATGTGCAACGCTACCATCTAAGTATGCTCCACGTCCTGCGTCTCCAGATGCAAAACCTCTTGGGTCTGTGTTGGAAACTGTAGTACCTTTTGTGATTACACTTACATTTCTAATATAAGGTGATCTTTCGTAAACTCTAAAGTTATTTGCAAAACGGAAAGCATGTCCTGTAGTTGCTCCACTGTTATAATAAAAATCTTTAACAGTAACGTCTTCAACTGCTGAGTCACCGTTCATCACAAATGCATCATTACTTTGTGTTCCGCTTGTTGGTGAAATTTCAACTGCACGTAAACTGTGTCCTCTTACTGTAACACCTTGTGGTACTGTTAATGGAAATGCTTCTTGATATTGTCCAGGATAAATGTAAACTGTGTCATGTAGTCCTGCAAGCTCTAAACCTTTTGCAATAGTTGCTACTGGATCTTGCGGGTGTGTTCCTGTTCGTGCATCACTACCATTTGTTGCAACATAAATTATATTTCCCGGAATACTAATTAAATCAATAGCACCAAAGTCTAGGTCATTTGTTGTTAATGTATTTGTTGTTACGTTAGCAAAGTTACCTGTTGCCCAACGCTTTGTTGCGGTACCAATGTTATAAGTGTTATGCACATCAGGCATAATATCACTTGCAATATCTGCGTTAATAAAAATATTATCTGTATCTGAATCACCAATTGTAATGTTTCCGTCTGCACTAATATTTCCTGTAGCATGTAAGTTACCTGTAACAGTTGTGTTACCTACAATGTTAATTGTTCCTGTACCATTAGCACGGATAAACAAATCTTCATTTGTATTTGTATTTTCAATAAATGTGTTATTGATTTCTAAGTCGCCTACAACAACTCTATTACCAACAATAGTATTGTCAGCAGTTGCAATAGAAAATTCTTGTGCGGAAGTTGAAATAGTGCTAGTAGCACCGTCAATAGTTACGTTTCCAACTTGGAAAGTAGTATTTGTAATTTCTAGATCTGTAACGCGGGCAACGCCTGCAATATCTAATGCGTATTGTGGATTAGTGGTCTTAACACCGATTCGACGGTTCGTTACATCCAAGTATAATAGGTCTGTCTCAAAGGCTAAATCTGTACCATTACGTAGGAGATTTTCCTTTAAGAGGGGACCCGATATGCGACCAATTGCCATCTTCTCTCCTCAATACGGGGATCCTGTCCCTCTAGCCAAATTCTCAACATATTGTTCTTTGCCGGCTAACCACAGTTTGTCCAGCATCGGGTTGGTCGACCCTCTTTGATGCGTTATTATTATTTATGTTATTTTTAGAATTAGTCCAGGATAAGGTTGAATACATAGGCTAAATTTTCAACGTCAGATGTTGCTATACTTTCAACTTCTCCAGCCGCATTTATCCAGGCACTTCCGTTCCAAGTTTCAAGGTATTCTAGTTGTTTATTGTATCTAGTATGCCCAACTTCAGGGGATCCTGGACGTTGTGCTGATGTACCTAATGGAACAACCATACCACTTGTATTGCTAATCTTTAAGAAAGCCTCACCATTAGTATTTGTTTGGTTAATAATAAAGTTACTACTGCTCCAATTCCATAATTCACTATCTCTAAACTTGATATTTTCAATTTCTGTGTATCCTGTACCGTTAGATCTTAAAACACTAGTTCCGTTAAGTGTATCATTAGAAACAATATTTCCATCTATACTAAATTTATGGTCTGAACTAAACCCTTGAGATTCTATTAATGTTCCGTTTAATGTATGATTTGTTTGTCCTTGTGTTACAAAGTTGTATTGGTTGTTGCTTAAATCTAAGTAAGTATCTCTATCAGTATCGTAAATTCCTCCTATAGAAACACTACCAGCAATTTCTAAACCTTCTATGCTATCAAACGTACTATTATATCTTAAACCACCTTGAACTGCTGGTCTTTGTGCAGTTGTACCAGCTGGCAAACCTATATTACTTGTTGAACTTATAGTTACATTTCCTGCAGGTTGTAAAATAACATCTCTTTTTGTTCCACCTAAGTTGTTTGTAACACTTGTCCAATAATCTATTGATGGGCTATTTGCTATAGGTAATTTATATGCTACATCATTTGCTATAGAAAATCCTGCCGCATCATTATTTGCAAGTAATACACTTGTATATGGATCCCACAATGATGTAATCGTTCCTGAACGCCATGCTAAACTTCCTGTCATAGTTGCAACAAGTAAGTACAAGTATTCGTAACATAAATCGTTATAGTTTAATCCGGTAGGATCAGTATACCAAGCAAATGCTGGATAATTGTATCCAGGTACGCCACCAGCTTGGTATCCGCCACGTGCGGCATCTAAAGCAGTTGTAAGTGTACTTGGTCTAGTTGTACTAAGATTAGTATATAATCCGCTTATTCTTGGCATAAGCATATTCTTTAATATTTTTTCGCTTGCTAAATCTCTCTGTCCACTGATGCCATCACCTGCATAACCATTCATTTCATTTTGATAAACACCAAAAGTTCTGTTTACAGCGAACGCTCCAAATGTGCTAGATAATGTTGCTTCTTCGGTTGCATCTGCATAAACAACTATTCCGTAAAGTCCACTTGAAAAAGTTGCAAGTAATGTTGAATCGTCAGCAACTCCATCAAAGTTATTATCAAGATAACTTGCTAACATATTTGCCGCATGTTTAATTGCACTGTCTGATACTGTTGCTGTTCCTAAAACAGGAATACCAAATGCTGTTGTATACTTTGGAAGTTGTGTTTTAAAACTTTGGTAACCGTTAAATATCCCAGGAGTTGCAAGTTCATAATCATTAACGATAAATTCACCTTCAGGACTAAATTTACCAATAATTTTGTTAGACTCAAATTCTAAATTTTCTACTCGAACTTTACCTGTACCTGTTGCAGTAATATATAAATCTGCATCAGATGTATTTGTACTAATCTGTTGTGAAGAAATACTTATAGTATCTATGTTAGCAATTTTAGTATGTAATTCTTTCCATCTATATGTTGATGATCCTAAATCGGTTCCGTCTGCTCTATAAGTGTTTGATTGATGTCCTAAGTGTACCCAACCATTTGTAGCATCTGTATTGTTTCCTAATAATACAAGTTCATCTCCGGCCACCTGTGCAGTATATGTTATTAAAATTGCATTTGTCAAACCGTTTAAGCTGTGCCAACCTATTGTAAGTCCAGGAACGTTTAGTGCGGCAATCCCTGCAAAATAATTTCTTTCATCTTCACCTGTTGCATTATACGTATAAGTTATTCCGTTTGCTCTAAGTGAATATGTTTTTGGATATGTAAAATTAGGATCACTTTTATCACCGTATAACTTTAGTATTCCGTTGTTGTTGCCTGGTTCAAAGTCTTGACTGATATTTGTGTTAAAATCTACTGTATCTGTAGGAGCATCACCTAACGTTGTTAATGAACCACCTATGCTCAAATTACCTGTCATGTCAACGCTTGGTGCATTAACATTTCCTTGGAATACAATGTTTCCGGCACTGTTAAATTTGATGTTTGATTTAGTTGCTTGTATTACATTACCTTGTATAACAATATTATCTAAGCCAATTCTTCCAGGTTCTAATGTTACAACATCATTACCTTGTCTTATTTGTACTTTAGAATTACTTGCAAAAATACTTTCAACATCAAAACTAGTTCTTTCATTTTCTAAGTCAACTAAAAATTTGTCGCCTACTCTAAAGTTTCCTCTTTGATCTTGTCCTGTAAAATATACTTTTGCATTGTTAAGCTCTGTAACTTCGTTTGCTTGTATAGTTGTAGTGTTATCGTTTGTAACATTTTTACCAGAACCTATATATGCAAAGTTTTGATTAACCATATATGCTAAACAATTTGCGCCGTCAGCTTCGATACCTTTGTTACCATATACGTTAGCACTTGCAATAGTTCTTAGTTCTCCTCCGTATACTGTCGCTCCGTTTGCATCTGTTCTGCCAGAACCTTGTACAATATAGATACCTCTGTTTGCAAAATATGTAAAGCTGTTTAACCATTCAACTCGTACTCCGTTTTTGATTGTTAAACCATCAACTCCTGGAGTGATAAATGTAACAGCATGAAATAACATGCTTGCTGATCTACTACTTGTATCTACTACTGCACCGTCTACCAATGCACCTTTACCTGCATCACCACTTGCAAATCCTCTAGGATCGCTTGCACTTGTAGTTGTTCCTTTTGTAATTACAGTACAGTTTCTAATATAAGGACTTCTACCAGGTTCTTCTGCAACAATATTTGTTAGAAAATTGTTTGCAAATCTAAAACCATAACCTTTATCATTTCCACTATCATAAAAGTAATCTTTTAAAGTAATATTTTCAATAGTAACATCGCTGTTAACTAAAAACGCATCATTACTTTGTGTTGCACTTGTTGGATAAACCTCAACACCTCTAATACTGTCACCTTGAATTGTAACACCTTTAGGCACAGTCATAGGAAATGCTTCTTGATACTGTCCTGGATAAATGTAAATTAAGTCACCGTCTTGTGCTACACTTAGAGCTTTTGTAATTGATGCAAACGGTCCGCCTGGGTTATTACCATCATTAGTGTCTGCACCATTGTTAGTTGATACAAAAATAATACCAACATCTTTTGTAAGTTCGATACCTTGATAAACTAGTCCATTTGCTTTTACACTGTCAGCAATTAAATTATCAACAGCAATTCTAAATCCTTTTGCAGGACCAGTACTGTCATCGTCTTTACCAATATGAAATCTGTCATTGTCGTCTGGTATTAAATCATTTTTAAATTCTGCTAGAAAACTTGCTGAGTCTGTACTATCATCACCAATAGTAATACTTGTACCACCGTATGTAATATTTCCAGTAGCGTGTACATTACCAGTTACAGTAAGTGTTCCTCCTGTTTGTAACTGTAATTGTCTTGGAACACTTCTTGGATAATATTTTTCAATGTATGCTTTAAATGCTGTTGTGTTTGCATGTTCTGCTAATGTGTTTGAAGCAGGGAAAGCAGTACCACTAACAAATTGTGTGTTTAATTCTTTTAACTGTAATACGTCATCAGCTTGGATATCTCCGTCACCGTCCCAGTCAAGAGCCGCTAGTTCTTCTGCTGTCCAGTTACCTGATTGAGATAGTGTTAATGCATAATCATACAAACGATCCATGTCGTTAGGAGGACTAGTTGCACTATTTTTTGGTCCTGGATCCCAATAGTTTCCGTAGTTACCATTACTATTCCAAGCCGCAGTTTGTCCGTCAAGTACTTCTGACTTAATGCCAATACCACCGTTTGTTTGTAATGCTTGTATGCCGTCACCTTTGACTGCAAAATTATAACTACCAATACCTTTAGTTGTAAGAAATCCTTGAGGGTGTGTTGACTTTATACTAATATTACCACTAGCTGTGCTAATACCTGTAGTTGCTAAAGTAATATCTCCTACCTTTAAACTATTTCCAAATATAACATCTGGATCACTTCCGCCTGATGATGTACGTAATGTGCCGTTAATTGATAAATTTCGAGGGGTAGTTGTAGTGTTTATACCTAAGGTATTATCACGTTTGATGACCAAGAGATCATTATCAAATTTTAAATCTGCTAATTCTCTTTGTAAATTATCTTGTAGTAACTGTCCACCAATGCGGGCAACTTGTGTACTCATTATATTCCCTCTCTACATTACTAGTATTTATAGTAATTACTTGTCGAAGTTATGTAGTACTTGTACTGGCTTGCCTGTTGGGACTGGGGTTCCAAAAACAATATACCAACCTGCGGCATAACCTGATGGATTTTGCTCTAGAACATAGTTAGTTGTTGCTAGTTGAAATACGTTTTCAATAGTTACTAGAATGTTGTTTTGTGTTATAGGCACTGGGTAATAAGGATCACCTGAATCTAACGGACCAAATTTTGTTTCTGTACCATTACCATTACCTAAGTTTTGTTGGACTATACTTGTTGGCTCTCTAAATCTAATAGGTTTCCAAGCACTATTTTGATAAACTTCAAAGTCAGTAGTATCTGTATTGTACCTAAGCATTCCTTCTACGCCTGTAAAAGGTCTTTTATTTTGTGTTCCTTTGGGTACGATAAATGCTTTATCTGTATTAAGCTGTGCTAAACCAAGTCCGTCAATATTCAAACCTTTAGTATCGGCATTTATACCTCTAGAAGTTGTCTGTGCTTTCAAAAATCTCATTTATACTTCCAAATAACTAATCGTTGCAACCAAGTTAGCTGGTGCTTGACTTGCTGTAATAATCTTATCTCCTGCTTCTAATACAAGTTTTTCAGTGTCAAAAGTAAATGTATCGCCACCTGAAACTACTAAGTTATTAATAATTTGGTTTGCGTTTGGATCTTGATTACCTTTTGTTTGTCCATCTGGAACAATATGCAAATCAAACTGTGAATCGTTGTTGCCGCCGGTGTCAACAGGTTGTGTGTTACAAATCATAATAGTTGTAATTGCATATCGCTTTGTTGCTGGCACTGTTAAAAGTGTTTTATCTGCGATAGAAAGTTGTCCGTTTATAATTGCCATATTTTCTTTCCTTAAAATAACATACTAAACAATAGTGATCTATTAGTACTTATCAATTCGTCTTCGTAGCTATCCTTATTTGTGTACCAAACTCCGCTATTACCAATTGCAGGATCTTTTCCATATACAGCTATATTTGTACCTGGATTTACATTTGTCGCACTAGATTGTATAGGCATTTTTAATATGCCGTCAATAGTTACAAATGATGTTCCTGAACTACTAAGAGTTAAGTCTGTTGCACTTGTTAATGTTGATATTGTATTATCTTGAAATACAATATCTTCAATTTCTGTTGTATTCTTTTTAAACTGTGCTACCTCTGCACCGTCGATTGTAATTTTTAGGTTGCTAACTCCGCCATCAATATTTTCATCAAATAAGTTTAAAACAGAATCACCTCTTTGGATCCTCTGAATTGTAATAGTTTCGATACCTGTTTGAATTGCATCGTCTACATATTTTTTATTAGGTAAATCATCATCTTCAGTAACTTGCACTTCGTAATTATTTGTTCCACTTACAGTAACAACACCAGTACCACTATTGATAAGATGTAAATCTCCACCACCTGTAGTAATAGCATTTGTTCTAAGTCCAATAATCGCATTGTCAACTGTTTTAAAAACAAATGTTCCTGGTTTAACTGTTTGTGTTATAGGATCATTAAAGGAGGTTTCTTCATCAAAAATTAGTAATGCATCTGGCAATGTGCCTCTATCCATTTGTATGCCTGAAGTTTTTTCAGTAATACCTGCGCCAGCTTCTCCTTTGTTAAGAACAATTACATTATCTACTAAATCTATGTTAGTTGTGTTAACAGTTGTCTGTGTTCCTGCAACTAGTAAATTACCTGTTAGGCTTACTGAGCCGCTACTGCCAGTATCAAACGTAATTGTTTGACCATCTTGTACCTTTACTCTGTAATCTCCTGAATTTACATTTAGTGTTTTTGACATTTATAATTCCTTAAAGTAATGGGGGTAATTAAATACCCCCAAAAACATTTATGCGTCTTCTGTTAGATCGTCGTCGTCAGTACCTGATAATGTGTTATCATCACCAGCTTCTTCCATTCTAACTAATCCAGCCGCGGCCGCACCTGTTAGAGCGTATTTTAACGATGCTCCACCTGTTA
>Ga0181401_1000283_pt1 | contig 21357 bp, 23 predicted proteins | sample 24SPOviralmetaG_FD_130130 | JGI IMG/M metagenome (GOLD analysis project Ga0181401, IMG submission 130130) | Marine viral communities from the oligotrophic San Pedro Time Series (SPOT) site, San Pedro Channel, CA, USA - 24 SPOT_SRF_2011-07-20 | ecosystem: Environmental > Aquatic > Marine > Strait...
GTATCACCTGCTAATGCTGTTGAACCTGATGTTCCTAATTGTAAAAGAGCTGTATTACCTGCTAATGCTGTTGTTCCTGTTGTTCCTATTTGTAAAAGAGCGGTATTGCCTGCTAATGCTGTTGTTCCTGTTGTTCCTAATTGCAATGTGGACAAAGTTCCCGTTGTTGAGGGTAATGTTAAAGTGTTATGATCGGATAATGCTGATGCTCGTAATGTTGTATATTTCCATAGTCCTGGTGAAATATTCATAGCTGTTCCAACCAATTTAAAATCGTTATTTGCGGTTTTATCTGCCCCGCCGCCAACAATAATTTCGTTGCTGGACATAGTAGTAAAATCTTGCAACGCACTATTAGCGTTGCTTTCAACCGTGTCTAAATTTACTGATTGTGTAATGGTTATATGATCTGTTTTAACTTTTGATGCAAAAGCGCTGGACTCGATTGTATCTAAATTTACTGCTTGTGATACGGTAATATGCGCTAATTTAGATAATTCGCTTGTTTCCACACTTGAAATTCCAATGTCGCCGTCTGGGTCTGAAACAATTATTCTATTTCCAGTATGTCCTGAATTATTGAATTTATTATTAGTATTCGCCGTAATATTTAATGTATTACTTGCTTGTTGCCCCGCCAAAGAATCTAAATTTACTGATGATGATACGGAAATTTTATCTAATTTTGACTGTTGTCCTAACCTTAATGTTTCTAAACTTTCAACTCTAAATTCTAAATCATTTTGCGCAGTTTTATCTGTTGTATTAAATTTATTCATTTATATTATACCTTTATAAAAATTTATATATATATATTCATAATTTTTTTAGAATATATATATATAATATGATGTATAAAATAACCACATATTCTAAAAAAAAAGCAAAGAATTTAGGGCTAATTATTAAATTATCAACGCGAAAAAACAAAAAAATAGATGTTTTCAAAAAAGAAAAAGGAAAATTAACTAAATTAGCCAGTATAGGACATGTTGATTATTCAGATTATCCAACATATATTAAATCTCACGGATTAAAACATGCCAACGAAAGACGACGATTATATAAAATAAGACATGAAAAATATAGACACATAAAAGACACACCTTCTTATTTTGCTGATAATATTCTTTGGTAAATTATTTTTTATCGAATTTTTTAACTTTACCTGTTTTTTTCTTCTCTTTTTCCGCTTTTTTTAAATTTTTCTTACCAATTTCTTTTAAAGTTAAAGGTGTTTTCTTTGTTATTTTTTTTGTAGGACGAAATATATCGCCTTTTTTCTCGTATTGTGTTTTTCCTTTCCGTGTTTTCCAGTCTTCCTTAAACCATCTTGACAACCCCTCTTTTTCCTTTTTTTTACCAATATAAGCATTATCACTTCCAGTTTTCTTTTTATACATGTCTTTATATTTTTTAACAATAGTACCAGATCGATAAGCACTATTTATTTTATTTTTTGAGATAATAATTTTTTTTGCTTTTTCATACAAAGTTTTATCTTTTGGTATACTCATTATAAATAATAGCTATAAAAAATAATTATTATTTATTAATCATTTTATTTACCTTTTGAAATAATAAACTGGAGAGAATTTATAAAAAAATACCACATTAATCAAACTTAATAACAATATTTTCTTTTTTTTTAACATAAGTTCCTTGTTGTGTGTCTACACTATGCCCCATATCATTCGCGGTCTTTTGTTTTTCTTTTATTGAGGTTTCATCACCGTATTTTTCTGTTAAAAAGATATGTCTTATCATAGTGCTACTTATTTTTTTACCTGTTTCTTTGAAAGTTTTTTGTAAAAATCGCGTTAATCCGTTTTCTGTCATCTTTTTCTCACCAGTTCTTTCTGTTAAAAGAAATTCTGTTTTATTAAAACAAAGCCATAAATTAATAATAGAGTTTAAATCTTTTGGTATAGAAATTCTTTGTATTCCATGTTGTTTTCTTGTTTTATAATTTGAAAAAACAAAGGTTTTTTTATTTCTTGAATATATAACCAGGTAATTCGTTTTATCTTTTATTTCATCACTTACTTTTCTGTATTCATTATGGGTAATAATTTTAACAGAGGCATATATATTTCTACGGGGTGGTATTAATAAATATAATCCTGAAACTAAATATTTTTGTAATAGTTCTCGATCTTTAATATTTGGGTTTTTTTTACATGTTTGAGTATATCCTAATTTCTTTATTTTTTTCCTATATCCTTCCATTATACTTTTTAATGATTCCATAGAAGACCAATTAACTTTTTGCTTTTTTGATTTGCCTTGATTATCCATATCTTTATTATATTTGTCTTGTTCTAGAATAAGCATTGCAAGATATTTCTTGCCAATATTACTAAAACCTTTTTCATATTCACCTTTTCCTTTTGGTGATAAAACAACAATTATCGAAGAAATATAATTCTTTTTTGTAGAAATTTTATAAGTGTCCAATAGTTCAATAATTTTATTGTATTTATTTTTTAGAAAATTAATATTACTAAATGGCTTACCAGTAATATTCATAGCGAGTTTATTAACATTAGTAGTATAGATTTTAAGGGTGCTGTCTTTGACTTTACGATTTTCTTTAATGATTTTTCTTAATTCTTCCATTTATATATTATAACACAGAAAAAAATATATCATAAAACTAAATAAAACTAATATTAAGATAAAAATTCGGTTATAAATCTAAATAATTGATAAAAATCCGCCATAAATCTAATAAATAGAATGTAAATGTAAATAAAATAATTATTTTATTTAGTTTTATACCCTATTTTGCCCTCTAAAATTAGATTTATTTAGATTTATAGCATAATATATATATAATTATTTAGATTTATTTAGATTTATAGAAATTATTTTCTAACTCATTAATATATGAGATTATTAGAATTATTTTCTGGGACTGGATCTGTTGGAAAAGTTGCAAAAGAACTTGATTATGAAATTGTTAGTTTAGACATTAATGATTACAAAGGTAAATTTATACCAACGCATAAAGAAGACATAATGACATGGGACTATAAACAATATGACAAAGATTATTTTGATGTTTTATGGGCATCTCCTCCGTGTGTTTATTATTCGACATTGCAAAGTTGCTGGTATGGTATTAAAAGAAAAGATGGTTTGTTTACAAAAGAAAAACATCACCTATTAATGAATATTGCCGATGAGTGGGTTAAGAAAGTTTTTGAAATTATAGAATACTTTAATTTAAAAAAGTGGTTTATTGAAAATCCAAGAACAGGATTGTTAAAAACTAGAAAATTTATTGAATTTGTACCTTACATAGATGTTGATTATTGTATGTATTGTAAATGGGGATACAGGAAAGCAACTCGTATATGGACTAATGTTGATTATAAAGGTAAAATATGTAATCGACAATGTGGTAATATGAAGGAAGATAATAAAAAAAAAAGACAAAGTCATCGTGTTAATTTATCAAAAGATATAAATAAATTAGATAGATATAAAATACCACCTAAATTAATTTCAGAATTATTGACATGTTAATTCTTTCTTTTTTTTCATTCTTTCTTTTTCGTATTTTGTATATGCTCTTACTTTGTAAGGATTTAATTGAACTTCATTTCTATATTTTTCTCTCTGTTTCTTATTTGTTAATCGTTTTTTTTCTGCTTCTTCTTCCGGTGTTAAAATAACTTTTTCTTTCTTTGGTCTTCCTCTCTTTTTTTTAATCATTATAAAAACTATAAAGATTAAAAAATTTTATTCTTGGTTCATTAATAAATACATAAACCATTGGTCGTTTAATTCTTCTAAATTAAATTCATCATAGTTTAATTTAATTGTTCCAGATAAATTACTATTTAATTCACAGTTAAAAATAGGTTTTAAATTTGATTTATCTTTTATTGCCTTTACATGAGGCGGTTCAATAGCTCCGTATAATATAATTTTATTATATAATTCAATGGGTAAATTCATATTTAATTAATAATAATATTTTATTTTGACTAATTTATTTACCTTTTATTTTTTATAATTAGAGAGAATTATAAAAAAAAGAAATTAAAAAAGCGTGTATTTATTGATGAATTAAAAATTGACACTAACATTTAATACGGTGGTAAAATTAAATAGGTCATAAAAGAATAAAAAAAAGATTTATTTAATTCATTTTTCTCTCCAATTATAAAAAATAAAAGGTAAAATGATTGAGTTAATTTTTTATTTTATTTTTTTTCTTCATTTCAACGGCATCTTTTAACCAGACAATATCTTTTGGTAAATTCATTTTCCAACAATAATAAAAACAATCAAAATTGCAAGCATTTTTCCATTTATCCGGTGCTTTTCCGTTGACTAATTTATTAAAATGAATTCTTTTTCTTGGTATAATTATTTGTATTTGATTTTTTTCATCAACAAATAAATTACGAAAATATTGAGTATTTATTTTCGAAGAAGGCATGATTAAAATAAAAGGTTTATTTAATTCTTTTAATCTTATTAAAATTTCTTTACATAACGAAAACGGTGGATTCGATACAACGCAACCTCCTCGATCATTTTCAAAAAAATCAATATTTTCATGTATAGTATCAAACCCTAACTCTGTTAAAAACTTTCCACTTTCACCATCGCCATAAAAAGCCTCCCATATTTGTTTATCTTTTGGTATGTATTCTTTAATATTTTCCCACGCGTATTTTGGTGTCATATAATCATCATGTTTAATAAATGTTTTTGTTTGAAATCCAGCCATTATATATATCTAAACTATTTTAATTTATTAGATTTATTTCACTTTCATTTTACCTTTTATTTTTTATAATTAGAGAGAATTATAAAAAAAAGAAATTAAAAAAGTGTGTATTTAATGGTTAATTAAAAATGTATACTAACATTTAATACGGTGGTAAAATTAAATAGTCCATAAAAGAATAAAAAAAAAATTTATTTAATTCATTTTTCTCTCCAATTTATTATTTAAAAAGGTAAAATGAAATAATAAATTTTAATAAATAAAAATAGTTTTGTTATATTTGTAATGCTTCTTTTTTTCCAAGTTTATCAAAAACATATAACCAGGCTAAACACCTTTGTCCACAGTTCTCTTCAAAAATATTTTGTTCCGCATCATCTTCCGTATTTAAAACATTCTTTTCTAAATCAATAATAGATTTTGCTTTTCTACCAAAACTATCATAAAAAATAACATCTTTACCGCTTTTTGCTAATGCGATCCAATGACTTCCTCCTTCATTTTTCTTATCTAAATTACCTATACAATACGGTCTTTTTTTTGTAAGCATAGGTAAAGTATCACTTGCAAAAGTTCCACAGTATTTATCGCCAAACATTTTAGTACCATGTTTAGTTAATTGACTTGAATATGTTGACTTATTTCCTAATTCTTTTTCTATTTTTTTTAATTGTAAATTATATAATTGTATTGATTTAGAATTGTTTATTTTTTTTTTTTTTTTTTTTTTTTTTTCCTTCACCTGCGAGTTTCAAACCTTTTCCTTTTGGTTCTAGTCCTGCTTTTTTTTTCAATAAAGGCATCAAAATTTCTTTTAAAACAACCGGTCCTAATTCTTTGGCAACCGGTCCTAAAAATTTAGCTATGGACTTAAAAACGTCCATAAATCCTTCTCCTCTTTGTTCGCAGGATTTGCAATGTTTCGCTAATGCTTTTTTTCTTGATTCGGGAAGGGCATCATACATTCTTCTCTGTTCTTGTTTAGTTGCTTTTTTCATTATATAATAAACTAATATTATTATTTTTTTTTTTATATTTTTTTTTTTATATTTTTTTTAAATAATAAATATATTTTTTATAATTATTATTTTTTACTAAATAACTTTAAAAAGTTTGTAAAAGATTTCTAAAATATTTAAACTTCTGAAACTTCAACATTAATAACTTGACCGCTTTCAATAGTAATTCTTGCTGTCGAGCGAGAATGTGAGAAAAGCAAAAGTCGCATGTTGGCGGTGTCGGCTGTTGCAAAACCAGAGTGGACTGTGACCCTCGTCGATGTATCGCTTCCGTCCTTTGCTGTTTGAAACATGTGATAAGAACCTCTTTCTTGCCAGTCCTGGATTGATTCACACCCTCCGGCGCTGTAAAATGAACCGCCCGCTATAACACTATCAACATAGCGCTGGGTGGTTCTATCTGTGTCGGCATCAAACAATGGATCGGCGTCAGGACTTGGAAAATTTTGCCCGGCATAGTTGATATAAAGGCGGTTAAGTCCTAATTCCTCACTTGCCAAAGAATAGGCGGTATTATTGACTTTAAGTTTAGTAGCGGACGCTCTTGTATCGCTATTAACTCTGCTGTCTTGGTAAGCAACACTTAAAGCGTAAGTCGATGGACTAACGGAAAAGTTCTTTTGTGCGAAACTTGTAGAATCGATATTATCAGAAGAACAGTGGACTTCTTCTAAATCCAAAAGATAAACTTTATTGTCAACACGCGGTCCTTCTGCTGTGGCTGTGTATAAATACATATTTTGGACTGCTACATCAAAATCATTACCGGCGCCGCCAGTTTTACTTGCGCCAATACTTTCAATTGCGGCTTCCTTATAAGTTGAGGCGCTCTGTGGGTTAAGAACCAACTCATAATCGCCTGCTGGAAGAGCATGGTCTATTCCAAAAATAGAAAGACATGGTTGCCAGCATAACTCTAATTCCATAACACCTCTGGCTGTTCCAGCAACTTCATCTTCGCGATGAAATACTGCGCTTGCGCCTATATTTCCTGCGGTTGCTCCAATTCCGCCTAAAATACCTGCGGCGAGATGACCTATAACGGGTATTCTATTACCGTTAAGATTTAATACAGAACCTACTGGAAAAGCCTCTTGGACATTTGCGGCGGTCATTCCTGCGGCTAATGCTATTGCGCCCGTTGCTGTCGTGTAAGCGAGTGTTCCTGCGGCGGGTAAATCCATTTCTGCTTTGGCAACAATCTCGATCGCTGGATTTCCTCCTAAACATACGAGGGCTTGACGCTCGCCAAAAGAAGATTTAGTAATAAGAGTAGAATCACCGGCACTATCTAACCAGGCTTTGGATTTCTTTGATCGGTTTTTAAGGGCTTCAATTTGTGGGACAAAATCCGTAATTTTAGAAACGGTTTTTCCAGCAATTCTAAACTCCATTGATTGGAAAAGATTAGACATAAGAAACATATTTGGGGCAATATTATCTCCTTTTACTAATTGAGAACCGTCTTCTTTTGAAACCTTAACTCGCGCTCTAATATACGATTTATGCGGGATCCAGTGTTTAGAACCGCCTACGCTCCATTTGTAATGGATTGCACCATTTGGAAATGATGCGCCAGTGACATCGCGGGTTGGTGCTACTTGATCGTATCCCATTTTTGAAACACCTTGATTTGACGATTTGAGTTCGCTTTGATTGACTTTCAGATTAAACATGTTATAAATTATATTAATATAATAATTTTCTATAAAATCTTAAATAAATACGCTTTTTTATTCTAAATATTCTAAATAAATCGCTTTTTTATTCTAAAATATATTTTTTACTAAAAGAAATATATTTTTACTAAAAGACTAAAAGATTTAAAAAGTTAAATCTGTCGATGATGTTGATTTTCTTAAAGGTGATGATACTGATGAATCTGATGATGATGATTGACTTTTTGTTTCTCCTGCATCACTTGCAGATTTTATGATACGACGCCCTGTTGCTAAAACACGCTCATTTTCTAAATCTATAACCCTACCTTGTCTTATTATAGAAAGCAATTGGACGAGAGATACTGGACTGTTGTCATCTTCGTCAATTAAAGCGTTTTCCACTATTGTATTTGGTCTAGTTAAAAGGTACATTAATACATTCGCTGGACTTTTGTTAAATACTGATAAATCTACTTGTTTATCAAAGAGTTTTCCTCTAAATCTTAACTTTTGTGTAATTTTTTTAATTCTATTAAAATTTGTTTTAGATATGTTTTTTTTATTTCTATATTCATTATCTACAACTTTATATATAATTCTTTCTAGATCTTCCGGCTTCTCTAAATAATCTTCATTTGCTAATGCACTTTCGATTAATGTAAGATTTTGTCCAAGAGGTAATAAATTACTACCTATGTCCACACGAGCTTCTCTTTGTCGTTGGGGTCTTCCTAATGGTGGTTTATTAATTAAATCTGCGATCGTTTCTCCTAAATCTAAACGCCTTTGCTCTTCTTTTAACCAAGCTTTATCAGTTTCGTCCTTTACCATCACACTTAACTTTTCTAGGGCTTTTTCTGATAATTGAACTTTTGTTCCATGTTCGCTTATATCAATCATTCTTAATCTATCTTCACTTATACCGTGTCTTGCTCTTGGTGCTTTTTGTTTAAAGGATGGTCTTGCAATATCGTTATTTTGAAATCTTCTAAATATTGCTTTGTTTAATGCTTTGACTTGTGGTTTTTCATTAATAACAACACTTCCACTTAAAAATGACGGTCTTCGTAAATTTGCGATTGAGTTCATTATATATTATACACTTTTAAAAAAAACTATGAAAATTATTATTTTTTTTAAAGTTTTATTATTTCAAACCCGTTTTTTCTTAAAGGATACGGTGATCGACTGGTTTTATCTAACCATATACTATCATGAAATTCCGTGCATTTATCAAATAAAATATCGAATTGCTCTTTTGTATATCCTGCTTTTCTTGACAATTGTGCCACACTGTCCCGGTCTGTACCTTCGTATAAAATCCATAAATTACTACATCTTCTAACAATCGGGGGGACATTAAACGGATCTTGACTACATAAAATAACACTAATATTTTTGTGAGTTGACACATATCCTATAAGACGGTCGAGATTTCGTTTTTGTTCTTTTGACATACCTTTTAGTTCTAAATCATCTAAAATTACTAATGTTTTAACAACACCACTCCATTCTTCCGGCGCTGGTATTTCACTTAACATTTCTGCATCGACATCTTCATATTCTTTCGTATAATCTCCATCACAGTGGATCACTTTCACTTCTTCAAAGGGCGGATCTGCTCTTAATAAAATATTTTTTACGGTTGTGGATTTTCCTTTATTTGGCGGTCCTAAACATACTGCACGAAATGGGTGAGGAAAATTTAACATGTTCCTACCTTTATGCCATTTTTCGTGAAATTTTTTATCGGCATTTGGTATTACTATTAATTCATTAGGTAATTTTTTGGGTGGCATTATATATATATTGTCTTTAAAAAAATGTTAAAAATTTTATCTAAACATTTTTAAATAGTTTGATTTTTTAAAAATTGATTTTTTAAAATTTGATTTTGGTGATATTTAGTTTTTTCATGGCGAATTTTCTTACCAGTTTGTATCATTTTACCACATTCACATTCATATTTAATAGAACTAACTTTATCATAATATTCCTTTTTTTTTATTCTTATACTATCTTGATTATCAAAGCGGTATTCTGCTCTTGTTCTAAATGGTTTAATACAATTTAAAGTGGGTTTTAATAAATCAATAAAATACCTTTCTCTTTTGATTAATTCTGTTTTATCATAAAATTTAACATCTTCTAATGAAACAATATGACAATTTTCCCAGTTAGATTTGTTAAATGATGTATAGATTTTCCTATCTGAAAATGTAGAACTTGCATTTTTATGTTTTTGTAATCTTCTTTTTAAAACCTGTGTCGTAGATCCAATATAAGTTTCTGGCAACATGTCATTATAGATCATATAAACTTTTCCCGTTTTATAAATTTCATTCATTTTATATATATATACAATATTTTATTTTAACAAAAATAACATAATTAACGAATATATTGTATATTCCTAAACCTTTTACATTTTTCTCTCCAATTATTATTTTAAAAAGGTAAATGAAATAATAAAGTTTGTCATACATTTTTATATATTGCATTATTATATGACACCTCACGAATTTAATCAAAAAAAATTATATTATAGTAAGACTGACTATAAAAACTGGTTGGACGACCAGAATGATATAGCAAAAAGAAGAAGAAAATTTATGAGAGAAAGAGAACGATGTTTTATGTGTTCGTTTTTTGATTATTTAAAATCCTTCTTTAATTTTTAACTAAATGATTTACCTTTTATTTTTTATAATTAGAGAGAATTATAAAAAAAAGAAATTAAAAAAGGGTCTATTTAATGTTTAATTAAAAACATACACTAACATTTAATACGGCGGTAAAATTAAATAGGTCATAAAAGAACAAAAAAAATATTTATTTAATTCATTCTTCTCTCCAATTATAAAAAATAAAAGGTAAATGATTTAGTTAAATTAAAATATTATTATTTAATTTGTTGTATTATTACTTCTGAATTAATGAACCTACAATACCAAGTGGTATTCCTATTTCTGGTGCGACTGGTGTTATGATTGTTGCTAATACTGGTAAAGCCGGTCGCATTACCATCATAAAACCTTTGGAAAAATCCGCCCAGAATGATCCTCCCTTGAATTTCCCTTTTCCTGATTGTTGTTTAATTATTTTTGTAATAACAACAGTTAAATCTTTTAATAAATCTTGTTTTTTTCCTTTCAATAAATCTTTAACAACTTTTGGACTTGGTTTTACATCATGAGTTTTTAATTTATGTGATACTAAAATAGGTAATAATGCTTTTGAAATTGTTTTAACATTTTTAACAATATCATCACCTTTTACTATTGGTTTTAATAGTTTTTTTATTGATCCTGATGTTATACTATCAATTCCTAAACTTTTTGCTAAAAAGGGTAATACAGATGCGACAATATCGACTGCACCACCACACATACCGCCTACCATCTCCGTCGCGATTTCGTGTGATTCTTTAAAAGATTTTCCTTCTTTCATTAATTTTTTCATCATGTTTATATGTTTTTTTGAATGATGTTTAGCATGTTCTTTCATCTTATCTTTTGAACTTTTTTTTTCTTTTTTTTTACCATATTTTTCTATTAATTTATTTTTTAAATCACTCGCCGGGTAATGTCCATATCCGTCTTGTTCTAATTCTTCCTTTGCATCTGTTAATGTGTCCACGTCTTTTTCTTTTAAATTTTCTAGTGGACCGCCAAAACTTCCTTTATTCATAATTCCTATATCTTCGAATTTTGTTTTTACAGCTATTAATTTACCTACTTTTATATTTATGGGGGCATCTGATTTCGCGCGACTTATTTTATCCAAAGAATTTAACATACGAATATCTGCTTTTCTTACTTTTTGAATTTGCTCCGTTTTATTTTTACTGTTTTGTGCTAATGAATAATTAATATCGTGCATCTTTGCAACATTATCCACTGGTGTTCTTCCACTATCTCCGCGTCTAATACGCTTTAAAACTTGTGTTCCCGGTCCTACAAAATTAGCCACCCCCATCTTTCCATTTTTTAATTTTAATGGCGCGTGTCGTTCTCCTGGATATGATTTCGTTCCTGTATTATCACTCGAAGGGATCATATTTAAAGCCCTTGAATACATGTTGTCAAAAAAACCCGATCCTTGATGTTGTGAATATTCGCTAAAATGATTTTCATTATCAAAATTCATACTATATATATATATAACTTTTAATTTTTTCTAAATAAAAGTTATTCTAAATTTCTCTCCATTTAATTTTTCAAAATAAAAGGTACTTCGTATTTAAAAACAAGCCTCATAGAATAATTCTCTCCACTTGTATTAACAGCTTCGTTTTGATGATTTGTAAGCCAAAATCTAATATGACTGCGTGTGTTTCCGATCAAATGTGGACAATCTATTTTTGGTGGGTGATTTGGTTGTGATATAATTTGACTTCCCGGCGCTACATCAATTAAAACCTGTGCTATTGTTTGATAATATTTATTATTAACTCGCATTCCAAGATTAGTTAAATCGCTATGAATTAAAAAATAGTCAACATTATTTAATGTTGCTACATTATCCGCTAATACGGTTTTTGGCGCGGCGGTCGCGCCTGCATAATCGCCGTATGTTCCACTGGCAAACCCTAACATTTGACCTATTGTTCGTGCGGCGGAAAAATCAACTTGAACGCCATCATAATTAACATGCATTTCTACTTTATTTGTAGCTTCATCAGCGGTAAAACTAACCAATGGCAATGGGTCAAATTTCGCACCTAAACCTCTTAACTGGTATTCGATTGTTGCGTTTAGTTGTGATAGATTATATAAACCTTGTGGAAGAGTGACAACATACGCCGCTCCTGGATCAGCTCCAGCAACATTAATTCCGTTAATAGTTATTCTATCATTAGTACCCGTAATAACATTAGGCACACTATTCCATATTGTCGCGTTTTCTACTTGAATAGTGACATTATGCGCGCCTTTTGGTATTTCCAGACCGTTTTCCAACTGGATTTCAAACCTCGATCCATCACTGGATTTATTAATCGCTCCGTTGTCTGTATCGCTTGAAATAATCATAGAGAATTCTTTTTGAATAAATGCCATTTTATATATATATATGATTTATAAAAAAATTATAAATTAAATTTTTATAATTTTTTACTAAACTTTTAGTCACTTTCACTTTCACTTTCACTTTCACTATCCGTTGAAGGACATGCTAATTCTAATGTTATTAATCTTTGCAGTTCATCGTCAAAATTAGTTTCTTCTAAATCTACTGGTTTTTTTTCTTCTTGTTTTTCTTCTTGCTTTTCTACTGGTTTTTCTTCTTGTTTTTCTTCTTGTTTTTCTTCTGAACTTTCTTCTTTATTATTGTATTGATAATCTTCTTTCTCGTTTACTTTTGTATTGATAATTTCCTCTTCATGATTTAGATTTATATCACTTTTTTTTTCTATTTTTTCATCGCTTTTTTTCACTTTTTTATTAGATTTATTTTTGAAATTTCCTAAACCTAAATTCTTATCTTTCTTAAATTTGAGAAATGAGATATATTCGTCGGTTGATATTGTATATTTCTTATTTTTATCATCTACATACGGCTCTATAACGCCACCTTTGATAAGTCGCTTATATTTGTATTTACCAACTTCGACATATCTGTTTGTTAATGGATTTCTAACATATTTTTTCATTCTATTTATTATAGGTATATATTTTAATTTTATGCAGTTTTCCGTAAAAAAATTTTAATTATTGTATTGATAAATTTATATTTATTTTTTTAGTTGTTCCGCTAAAAGCAAAGCATACCCGCTATGAACCCCACTACAACATTCACATAATTTAAGACCCCACCCTTCTTGTAAAATTATTTTTGCTTCATTAAGTTTTGTTTTTGTTTTATTTATTTCTTTATTTAATTTTTTATTTTCTTCAATTAATCTTTTAATTAATAAACCCTGTTCTACATTTGCTACAACGGTTAAAGCTTTGTATGTATTAATTGAATTCATTTTTTATATTTACCTTTTTATTTTTAATTAATCCACTTCAATTAATTAGCCAAAAATAAGTATTTAATAAATATAGGTATTGGTTGTTAGTGATAAAAAATAAAAAAATAAATAAAAAAATAAAAATAAATAAAAAAAAATAAAAATAAATAAAAAAAAATAAAAATAAATAAAAAAATAAAAAAATAAAAAAATAAAAAAAAATTAAAAATTAATTAATTATCTTCAATTAAATAAAAAAAATAAGTATTTGAAAAAAAATATAAAATTAAAAATTAATTAATTAACTTCAATTAAATAAAAAAAATAAGTATTTGTTTTTAATTATTGTATTGATAAACTTATTTACCATACATAGAATAAAATATATTTTTACGGAAATCTTCATCATATTTTTTAATATCAAACAATCCTCTTTTTATATTTTGTTTATTAAAATCAAAAACTTCCCATATATTTTTATGCGGTTCTTCATCGTCATCATGTTTTCTTTGTACGATCGCGTAGTTATGAAATTTATTATTAGGCATCACAGCAAAACTATCAGGACATAAACTATTAGTTTCTTCCTTTATAAAAAACGATTTTATCCATTTTATCATTATATTAATTGCATAGATAATATAATGATCTAAATTACAAAAAGTATTGAACCAACATATAACCAATACGCCAATTTTACAAAAAATATAGTGTTCGTTAAAGTCATATTATATTAATTACAGAGATAATAATTTTAACAACATTTTTTTTCATCAATAAACGAAGGTTAAAGAATGTTCTTACCTATTATGGTAATGAATTGTTATAAAAATACGATGTTGCTTTTGTTGCTTTTTTTCAGAACATCTTTTCCACCATTAGAAAAAGATGAATCCAGAAAGAAATTTATAATAAATTCTTAAACCCAATCTACTTTTTTGAAAAACAGCAACATCAGCAACATTTTAAAAATATATAGATATTATAATATAATACCCTTACCTATTACCGTGTAAAACTTGAAAAAAGTGAAAATAAAAAGTCAAAAAATAGCCAAAAAAAAGAACAACAAAAGGGTAAAAAAAAGCAACATTCGAGGTTTTGAAAGCAACAATTCTCTCCATTTTAGCAACAAATCTAAACAATAATAATATCTGTAATTATTATTATTTGAAAATACTCTTAAATTTAATAGTTGTCGTCATCATCTTTATCATCATCTTTATCAACTTGTCCTGGTATATAAATAACATTCTTTATAACTGCTCCGTTAGTATCATCATATTTACCGTTTAAGGTTTTACTTCGTCCTCTGCTTGTTTCAAAACCAAACTCTTCTAATTTATCTTTAAAATCCTTTAATTTCCAAGTATAATCTTTCGTATCTGTTCTATATTCTTCAAAAAGACTTTTAATTTTAATACTATACCCATTTTCATAATCAATTAATAAATTAGAATCAAACCACTCTTTTTCATTAGAAAGGTTGTTAGTATATTCATTCGTATATTTTTGAATAGCAACAGGTATTTTTTCTAATCCTTCGCTCATGTATTTTTTATAATATGTTATTAATAAATACATCATTCCCATTTTAAAGTTGTCATTTTCACAGTCTTTTTTTAAATCTTTGTTTTTTTGTTTTTCATTTGGTTTTTTTGGATCTGGAAAATCAGTAAATTTATATGGAAATTCAACGGCTATAATTCTTCGTTTTAAACTATTTCCTTGTGTGTCGCCTTCAAATTTTAGTTGGTGATTAGCTTGAAACGCGGTTGTAGGCGCTTTAAAAACAGTCATTTCTGTTGCATAATTATTTCTTACAGTAATTTCGTCATTTCCCGTCCACTTTTTAAATACATCGGCGTTAATTGTAAATATTTTTGGTGGCTCTGAAACAGTACAATATCTTTTTTTTGCGACAGAATGTAATTCAACACTTCTATTATTAGATTGTATATGAGTAAATACCTTATAATCTAAACTGCAATGGTATTCTCCCATTGCGCATTTTAGAAGACAATCTAATAAACCTTTACCATTTGATCCAACGCCTCTAAAAAAGAGCGACCATTCTTCTATATTATTATCACCCTTTAAACATTTGGCTAATGATTTTAATACAAATTCCGTAATATCTTGATTTTGAAACATACTATCTATAATATGAAATATTTTTCTACCATATTTTTTAACTTCATCGTTAATAACAAAATCAAACCCAGTTGTCATACTAACATATTCTCCATCAATCGTTTTTCTTACTTTATCCAAACTCTCTCTTAAATCCAAAACACCATTAGAAAACCCTATTAAATTAGGATTAATATCTAACTTATTAATAAAACCATCATCAGTATATTTTTTAATTAATGAACCAGCAATATTATTTTGCCCCGTTGTATTTCGCATTTTTGTTTTAATAGTATTATCATGTATTTTAATATATTTTTCTGTTTTTTTAATGCTTTTTTCAAAAGCTTTTATATCAGCTTTTTCCACTGTTTTATTCAATAATGTAAGAGCGAAAGTTGTTAAATTTTCATAAGGCGTATGTTTATATTCATTATCGAATTGAGTTGTGTGTTCCGTATAATCTTTTTTTAATGCGTTTTTTGATGATATTTTATAAATACCAAATTCATTTTTTTTATATAAAATGTTTTGACATGATACATATTTATTCTTTTGTGTTTTATAAAACAGATTACTTAAACTGTCGTCGTCGTCATCTATTTTCTCATTTCTTTCAACGCCATATTTTTCAACCCATTCATCTATATATTTCTCTCCAATAATGATATTATTTTTATCTAATATATCTTTTATTTTAAAACCTTCGTCCATTTCTTTTAGTTTAAAGTCGCATTTATAACCAACTTCTTCAAAAACTTCTTCATTTAATTCATCAATAAATTCATCAATATCTATATCGGTAAATGATGCTTTTTCAACCATACACCCGTCGTGACAAAGTACACATTTATTTTCACCTTGATAAAAAATTTCTTTTTCAATAGCCATTCCATAAAATATTTTTAAAATTCGTTCTTCTTCCATTTGTAAAATTTTAGATATAAAAGTCCTGTTTTTTTGTTTTGTTAATTGTTTATTTTTTGTTAAAATATCGAATAACGCGATAGGTGTTTTTGCTTTAAAAACTTCGCACATTGTCTTACATTCATTAATAAAATTTGTGATCCATTCATCTTTTTTTAATTTCTTACAATTCTTTCCGTTTAAAATAGAAATAAATAATTTCTTTGTATCGCCTTTTGTATAATCATAAAACGACATATATTTTTTAAGAATTTCATCTCTGTTTTCAACATAATATTTAATTGTTTTATTTTCTTTAAAATTATATTTTTTGCATAATCCTAATGCTATTTGAAAATGCGCGTTTATCATGTCAATATCATAATATAGATCACCAGCTATAAAATGCCTTACAGTTCTTCTTAAACAACCTAACGATTTATTTTTTACTGGATATACTCGTCCATAATCAACGCCAGACTGGTATTTAGTATAGGTATAATAATTATCACCTTCTTTAAAACAACTTTTTAATAAATCGGTTAAATTTTCTTTTTCGTTTTTTGTTTCATGTTCTATACCGTCGTCATCACACCATTTTTTACCATGTGGTAATATCGCCTCATCACATTTTAATAATGCTTGTAATTTACACATATCAATATTTTCTTTAAATTGTAAAGATTTAAAAAAGTCGTTTGTTTGTTTTGTCATTTCTTCCATTTATAATATATACACACATTTTATTTTTAAGTATTTACTTTATTTAATTAAATCAATTTTTATTTTGTATATATAATTAAATATTTTATATATATATTTAATTATATCGTTTTTTTCCTAAACTATTGTATATATAAGATTTCAAAAATCTTTGACAAACTTTTTTAAAGTTTAAAGTTTAGAATTTATAAAATCATCAGGAAAATCGTCATTAAAATCATCATTAGAATTATCATTTATAACAGTAGCATCTTTAACATTTTCTTTTTCTTCGATACTTTCTAAAAGTGTTTTAATTTCGTCTAAATCATTATTTTCTAATAAATTAGATAAAACTTTTAAGGTTTTTTGTTCTTTTGTTTTTTTAGGTCGTCCTACACTATTACCAGTTTTTTTCCAATATTTCTTTTCTGTTTTTTTTCCTTTATTATTTAAACTACCTTTTGGTCTGCCTACACCTTTATCACTCTTAATATAACATTTAAGATGGGTTCTTTTTCGCGCCGCTTTCCCTTTTTCTGATAATTGATACTTTTTTTGAGCTATTCTATGCCGTTTATCTTTTTCTTCTTGTGTTAAAACCATATATATATATAAGCAATATTATTTTTATATGGATTTAATTTATATATATCAAACATTATTTTTTATAACTGGAGAGAAATTTAAAATTATTCTTTTTTTTCATCGTTTTTTTCATCGTTTTTTTCATCGTTTTTTTCATCGTTTTTTTTAACAATATCATCTAATCTTTTTTTTGCTAATTTAAAATGTTCTGGATCTTTTTCTATTCCTATAAATTTCCTATTCAAAGTATTACACGCCACACCTGCACTTCCGCTTCCCATACACATATCTAAACATGTGTCACCTTCATTACTAAAATATTTTAATAAGAATTCTAATAAAAATTGTGGTTTTTCTGTTATATTTTTAATCGTTTTATTTATTCTTTTTGTATGAACTCTTACAACATTAGTAGGTAAAATAGGTTCGTAAATAGCACCTTGACTATTATGCACGAAATTAGACGATCCACCAACAACCATATTTTTAAATTCACCAGGTCTTACATTTGTTTTTTCAACAATAACATTTGTTGGTAATCTTGGTTCATAAAGATTTTTAGATCTTCTAATCTTTCCGTTAGTTTTAGATCCTTTCCAATTCATTACCCCATCCATGTTAATTTTTTGCCCTAGACATTCTTTTTCATCATCTTTTTCATCATCTTTTTCATCATCTTTTTTAACAATAAGATTCAGAGGCAACGATGGTTCATAAACAGTTCTTACACTTTTTTCATAATGAAATTTCATACCGTCTTCAACCTTTTTATTATTACATTTTCTAACATTTTTTACTTTATGATATTTTGCATAATTATAGACAGGTTGGTTTTTATAGAAAATAAATACATATTCAGTAGATTTTCCTAATCGTTTCCTCGCCAATAATGGGGTTGTACCTCTCATTTTATCCCACACTATTTCATATTTAAAATATTTAGGACATGAGTTAATAAGGTGGACACCAAACTTCATATCGCCAAACATAAATACTGGTGCGTTTTTTTTACAAACTCGCCATATTTCTTTCCATAATTTATCTAAATCTATGGGTGTATCCCAGTGCAAATGTTTAAATCGTCCATACGGAAGGTCACTAATAATAATATCAACCGAATTTTTTGAAAGATCTTTCATTTTTTCTAAACAACAACCATTTAATAAATTCATATATATATCTAAAACATTTTAATTTTAGATTTATTCACTTTTAATTTTTAATTTTAGAGAGAATTATTTAAATTAATACTTCTACTTCTTTTTCTTCTTTCTCTTCTTGGTTTACATTTAAAACTATATTTTCCGTATCTTCACGATTTCCTTCAATAATATCACTAATTTCTGTATTAAAATTAACATGTTCCAAAGGCTCTTCATTTTTCTCTCCAATATCAATATCAGAAGAGGCATAAATTTCAATAGAATCTAAACCGTTTAATTCTGGTGGTCGTTGTATTTTGCTGTTTTTGTATTTTTGTTTAAATAATTTTAGCTGTGATGGTGGTATTAATGGTGATAATTCAATTAACCGATTAAAACTATCATTCACGATTTTTAAAAGGTCGCGCGGTCGTATTCGTGATTTTCTTGGCAACCCGATCTCAACTTTGATAAAACGGTATAGCTTGCTAAATTCGAGGAAACTGTTTTTGTGGTTCTCAGAACGCCTCGAATATCCAAAGTAAGCTTGAATTGTGGCTAAAATGCCACTACTTAACGAAAGTGCGCCGACGATCTTCAAAGCATCTTCTTCCATATCGCCGAAAAGTTGCCTTCCTGATAATGTGAGAGATCCGCATAAGGTACTTAAAATAATTACTGGTAAATCTATACATAAAGCTTTACTTGAAAATTTCGCCTCACATTTTTTATGCAAAACGGATAAACAGAGGCTATGCTCTCCAACACTTACTAAATATTTTTCCAAAGTTCTTGTCCAATCTATATTTTGACTTTGTTCCATATAACATATAAATAGAAAAATAAAACTTTGGAAAAATCTATATACCTGATGCGTCCAATCTATTTAAAATATTTGCTATTTTTTCCTCTAATGCTTTTATTTCTAGTGCGTGTTTCTGTTGTATCCTATCTATTTCCTGCGTTGCTGAAAAAGCAATGGAAAAGATTTTGTCTTTGTCTATTTTATGAAAATCGTCAACTTCCTTGCCGTATAAAAATACATGTTCCCATTTTTTATCAAATATAAAACTTTTTCCATCATTTTCTAAATCTATATCTTGACCTTCATCTCCCGTATGACATAAAAATCTATATTTTGTATTTCCACTTACATCTAAATCGTTAATTGTTAATTTAAATTTTTCGTTTCCTTCCTCGTCTGTGATATTTTCCCATACTAATTCTTCAATAGTTCTTAATTCATTTGGTATAAATTCTTTTGTTAAACTACAAGCCAAAGGTATATGTTTTTTTACATCTTGGGCTATGAACCCTATTGCGGTGCTAAAACCTTTATCCATTTTATCAATATATTCATACTTTACACACGGTAAATTACGAAGAATTTGCAATGAAGAACCGTCGTCAATTTCTCTAATATTTTCTTTTATTCGTCTATCACTTGTAATTAACAAACCACTACATTGGATCGCGTATTGGGCTTTAATTGTAGTAGCTGTAAAACCTGAACTATGGTCATTAGTGTCGAAATCTGTTCTTATGCCCATGTCGCCAACACCAGCACTCCCGCCGCTTGCTTGATTAAAAACATACCAATCTCCATACCTGATGCCTCTATATGATGCATCAGGCGTCGCTTCGCTCCCATTTACCTGTAGGGGATATGATGTTGCCCCGCGAATTCCCACATTGCCCCCTTGATAGCAAAGTGACACATTCCCGTGCGAATAATATTGTAAATACATCACTTCTCCAGGACAATTTACATCATATTTTCCTAACCCACTTTGCCCGTCCCCATCATAACAATCCCAATGATGCGTTGAACGAAAACCGCTCCAGTATCTATCGGCTCTATCAAAAATCATATTCCAATGAGCTGATGTTTGTGGTTTTCTTAACAAAAAAAAATCTATTGAGTTATACTCCATAAATCCGTTGTCGCCTGGTGTGTTTGAATTTTGAGAGGCGTTATTTATTATTAGTTTAGTATTGCCACTTCCAAAAGTTGTGCTGTCGTCTGTAATTTTTATCCGTTCAGTATTATTTTGTTTTATTACAATATTTCCACTATCATTACCAGTCCCATAACCACCCGTTATATTTATAGCACCATTATCATTAACAGAGGAAATACCACCATAATCACCCGCTTCAATATTAATAGTTCCACCAGAAGAAAATGAGCTATACGAAATTCCAGTTAATTTTGTTGTATTTGATGTAATTGCTGATGCTTGTCCACCTGTTATTGTAGTTGTATTACCTGCTAATGCTGTTGAACCTGATGTTCCTAATTGTAAAAGAGCTGTATTACCTGCTAATGCTGTTGAACCTGATGTTCCTAATTGTAAAAGAGCTGTATTACCTGCTAATGCTGTTGTTCCTGTTGTTCCTATTTGTAAAAGAGCTGTATCACCTGCTAATGCTGTTGAACCTGATGTTCCTAATTGTAAAAGAGCTGTATTACCTGCTAATGCTGTTGAACCTGATGTTCCTA
>Ga0181401_1000285_pt1 | contig 21324 bp, 24 predicted proteins | sample 24SPOviralmetaG_FD_130130 | JGI IMG/M metagenome (GOLD analysis project Ga0181401, IMG submission 130130) | Marine viral communities from the oligotrophic San Pedro Time Series (SPOT) site, San Pedro Channel, CA, USA - 24 SPOT_SRF_2011-07-20 | ecosystem: Environmental > Aquatic > Marine > Strait...
CTCGCTTAGCTTCGGGTATAGATGGTTTACTCCATAGGAGCCATCTCGACCAGAACCCAGCTGTCCTGATGCCATCCTTGGTCCATGTTTCTCCCATGCGTCCGTGGCGTGCGAGGTATCTCTTCATGCGCACAGGATCTTTGTGAATGGTATAGTCAGAGTACCCCGCGCCTCCGAAATCTACAGACTTTCCATCAGGGAAAGTGACCCTATACTTTTTCATGGGCTTAGGACTCTTACGGAGAATGACTTTCATTTATAATGTAAATATATTATAAATGAGTTTCGAAGTCATCACGTATGCTACACATTCAGAAAGGATGTTTCCAGAACTCATGAAGAGTGAATATCCCGTCAAAGTTTTGGGGTGGGGTGATAAATGGGAAGGATTTCATACTAAAATTAAGGGTGTTTTAGAATATGTAAAAACCAAACGTCCAGGTGACATCGTCGTATGTATAGATGCATTTGACACAAGGATTATGAGGGAGCCTTCAGAGTCCATTACATTATTCAGGGATATGAACTGTGGATTTTTGGTTTCCGAAGATCCCGAACATAAAATCAACATGTATGAACTGAAATACGGAACGTGTTTTAATAATAAAACCGCTAATATGGGTTTATGGATGGGGTACGTAAAACATATCATACCCATTTTAGAAGATATTTTAAAACGCCCGTGTGACGACGACCAGATTAACTTTAATTCATTGTGTAACGATTATGATTTTATAAAAATGGATACACAGAGAAATATTTTCCATAACACGGCTAACAAGGATACCGTGAGTGATAGTATATTTTTGGGGTTTCCTGCGAGTGAAAACGCAACGAATACTATTAAACGTTTTTTTATAGAGTCACTCCCTTTCTTTCTTGTTCACATCACTCTCATATTTTATATATTGTATACGTTATTCCCAAATGTTAAAATACAATTAGGTACCGTGTACTCTTTGCTTTTTATTATATTTTTATTTAAATCGAATAAGAAGTGTTACTTAAAGAAATAATTACATATAGAAATAGTTATCTCAGTGGTAGAGCGCCATGCTGGGATGCCCGAGTGGTTTAAGGGGGCGGTCTTAAGAACCGCTGCACGTCCGTGCTCGTGGGTTCGAACCCCACTCTCAGCACACCCCAAGCTCCTATAGCTCAGTTGGTAGAGCGACAGGCTGTTAACCTGTAGGTCACTGGTTCAAACCCAGTTGGGAGCGTTGGATAAATTCACCTTCATATATTCTATACAAGGAATATATGAAGGCCATAGTCAAGAATACGTATTTGCTCCTCATGTTTATGGCCTACGTGATGCGTGGGGCTGGAACATTTTCCCTAGAAGACAAGGTGAAGATGATAGAGTTTCTATCCCACATGGCTCAAAATCCAGACACACATGACCACTTCTTTATGATTTCATACCCAGTCGCGAGCGTTATTAAAATATCATAGTATTAATAATGAAGGTGGTTACATTAGCTACACATGATTCAGGGTATCTAAAAGCCTTGAAAGAAAGTTGTGATAGATACGGTTATGATTTACAGGTGTTAGGATGGGGGGAAAAATGGGAAGGATTTGTCATGAGAGCTAATTTATACAAGGAATATTTGAAAGAGATACCCTTGGATGAATATGTTGTGTGTTGCGACGCATACGATGTATTAGCTTTACGCCCCGCGGAGGAATTACTCCAGGAAATAAAAGGTTCTGATAAAGTTATATGCGCCTTCGATGAACACAGTTCTATCACCGATTTTATTTATGGTAAACCACCATATGAATTTGATGGTAAAAAATATTATGCTAACGCTGGTATGCTCATTGGTAAATGTGAAAAGATTATACAGATTTACGAAATAATGTGCAAAGATGAAAAATGTACAAAGAAAAATATTGAAGACCAAGCACTTTTTAACGGACTTTTACAAGTTCACAATGAACTTGTTGTCGTAGATGTAAATAACGAACTTATTTACAATTTAAAATATCCGAGAGATAAGAGTTATTTAAAACAGATGATAGATGGGGCTATATTTAATAAACGTTTCGTGCTTGATGACACTCATGACTTTTTCAATATAAACGACGGTTCCTTGAAAAATGGTAATAGACCTTTCTTTATACACGCAAACGGTAACTCTGATATTGATTCTTTATGTGAAAAGATGGGATATTCTAAGGGTATTTATAATGATGCGTTTAATTCTTATAATGGTCTTAAAACTTTTAAAATTATGTTAGTCAGAAAAATAATTATTCTTTCACATTATATATTCGGTATATTTAGTATATGTACCCCGTCTACATTTCTTATTTTTAATTTAAAACCACCAATGTTATTTTTACTTTCCATGATACTCATGTATGCCAGTATAATTACACAGTGGTATGTTTTAGGTGACTGTTTTCTCACAAGCTATGAAAATATTTATAATTATAAAAAAGAAAATCACTGGTACACCAATACATGGTTTATTAGTCAATCATTTACTAAATGGCTTTTTACGTATTCACCTTTGATAAATGTTTTTATACTTTGCTTTTTAATTTATAGAAGAATATAAATGTTTTCTATCCCACATGGCTCAAAATCCAGATACTCAAGAGCACCACGAGTATATCCGACCACTTCTTAATGAGATCGTACCCAGGTTGGACATTCTTGTCGATACCCGTGGGTTTAAACACGAGAAAGTCTAACACTTCATAGTACCCACCCCAACCTTCCCCTGTATTTTCGGTCGGTACAACCCTCTGATATGCCAAGGGGAGTTTATACGTAAACTTAGACCAGTGTCTATTCGTCTCTAAATCAACGTGTCCCAACATACATTCGTTATTAATCAACCATTCCATGTATGTATTATTATATATAATCGCGTGTGATCCAAAGTTGTATATCAGTCTCTGATGATTCGAAAAAGTCAAGGGGTTCACCGCGGGTAAGAATGAACCCAGTGTGTATACGTATGGATTTTCACTCGTCAAGAATCCGCATACATCCTCTATGATCATGGGGTTCTTGATCCGATCATCAAACTCACAGTCATCCTCTAAAACTAAAATACGTTCGTATCCCCTGACGAGCGCATCCCTGAATGCATTCTTAAGAGCGTGTTCCAAATCATAGTTCGTTTTCTGGACACGGAGATTTTTGTGACACTTCTTGTAGCCCTTGTTGTATTGATACACAGTACACGAGGTGATACCAGCTTTAGCCACCTCCTCTCGTATTTGTTCTTCTCTCGATGACCCCTCCATGATGAGTACATATGTACAGTCGATACATGAATCGAAGTTCCCTGGTTCTTTTGAAACGTCCTCGACGAGCCTGTAGCATCCTGTCATATACTGTACTCATAGATGTTTTCTGCAGACCGCCTTATACATGTCGTCACCCCCTACCAGTTCCAACTTGGTACTCTTGACGATCCTCTTCGTGAAGGGTCCCTGAGTGCCATCGAGGCAGTCCATGCACATGGCAGTCAACTTGGTCACTTCGTCTGCCAGGGGTATACAATCCAGCAGGTTGCCAAACTTCCTCTGTTTGTAGTCCCCATCCAAACCCGCGAGAATGATGATCCTACCAGCCTCCAGCTCCTTCTCCACGAAGGGTTTGAGACCCGTGAAAAACTGAGCTTCGTCTAGGGCCACCACGTTGCACCCGGTGGTGTCCACCTCACTGAGGTCGTTGGTCTTGATGCATCGGAAGGTGACGTTATCATGGGTCCTCAGGACCTCCTCTGTGGACCTAATGTCCTTCTGTGAGTTGATCACCACCACGTGTTTCCCTATGACCTTGTACCTCTTCAGACGACGAATCATCTCCGTCGTCTTCCCCGAAAACATGTTACCCATGATGATGCGAAGACTCATTTTGGTTATTAGGTACTTTTTATTTTAAGCGTTTCGACGTACACTGGTCTCTCGGATTTTATGACACCGAGACCCATACGGATGATGTTTCGGATGAACTTGGACCGCACGAATATCACTGTGAATTCAATGTTCTCCCTAGATTCATGGCGATGTTTATCCAGCACCCCCTTGAGGGACATGACCCTCCCCAGGGATATGTTCGAACACTGACTCGCGTCTATCATCAACTTTACCTTTTCATTCCTCTTCCAGAGTTGTGTAAAAAATAAATCTAAGTGAGTTGGGGATGTCGTGTTTGTCACGACGAAACCCGAGATCATCCTGAAGTATGTACGAATATATTTCCCTCGATGGTATTCACATCAAGGTTGGCGAAAATGCCAAAGAGAATGATCACCTCACGGAGTCTGCCCACGCCGAGGACTGGTGGATGCACGTGGTAGATACCCCTGGTGCCCACGTGGTCATTGCCTACAACAGTGATTCTTTACCGAAAGAGACTGCGAACGATGCGGCTACACTCGCGGCACATCATTCACAATCGAAGACGATGAAAAAGGTTGTCGTCCACGTGACGAGGGCTGGATACGTCACACCCGGAAAACGCACGGGTCAGGTGAATCTCGTGGAAATTTCAAACGTCAAGAACATCTCCATGTACAAGGAACAGGGGCGATTGGAAAGGCTCTTAAAAACGAGGGTCCATGAGAAGGTATGCAGTGCCCCGACCAAGACTGGACCCCTGTCGTACTTCGGAAGAAGGTGATCCCTGCCCACGTAAATCGCCCCGAGGTTTCAAGGGAAGTCAAGATTGAACGCGAAGAGATTGGCACCCATGAAAAGGTCACCATGTCCCTCGCCAAGACTATCCAACAGGCGAGGGTGGCCAGGGGTTTCAAGACTCAAAAGGACCTGGCCAACGCCGTGGGTGTCAAGGTGGATATCATAGGGGGTTATGAATCCGGGAAGATCATCCCGGATAACGCCGTGCTCCAAAAACTCCGACGGGTTCTAGGTGCGAAGTTAAAAAATAATGTTAACTAACAACATGGTGGGAGTTAAAAAACAAAAAGAAAATCCTAATATGCGACAAAATCTCGAACAATTCAGTAAGTCGGGTGGAAAATTAAAATGGGGAGACATACCATTGTCATTCCAAAAAAAGCTTCAAGAAGCTGCTCAGGGCATGTATAATTTAAATGATGGTAGATATACTTTTCATTATGAAGTACGAGAGAGACGTACACCGAATACTAATTTCGTACTTCATAAAAACAACGCCGGGTATGATGATCATCTAATGACCTTCATATATTATTATGAAATAGAAGGTATAAATACAAGTCTAAATTTTTACGAAAGGAGATTAGGTAAACCTAGTTGGTTTCTTGGGATGCGTTTTGGGGAATATCAAAAGACTAGTCAGGTGAATATAAAAAAAGGTAATATTATTTCGTTTGGAGGACAGGCACATAAGCCAGAAGCTAAAGCGCAGAAAGGTGCGACGGGTATAAAAAGGTATACACTCGCTATTTTTGTTACGGGTCGTCCCCCCGCGAGTCCTATAAGAAGGAACATCGGTGGATCTAAAAATATAAAACGGTCCCCCACGAGTCCTATAAGAAGGAACATCGGTGGATCTAAAGTTGCACCATCAAAAACAAATTCCCCTGTGAGTCCTAATAACATAAAACGGTCCCCCACAAGACCTAAAAGGAGCATCCGTGGAACTAGAGTTGCACCAAATAAAAATATTTAAAGAGCGTAGATGATGAAAGATAATGAAGTTGTTGGGGATCGACATAGGATACTACAATATAGGATTAGTGTTAGCAGATTGTAATGAAGCAGATGTAAAAGTTCTTTATGTACAAAAGGTGGATCTGAGTGCATTCAAAACAAGGGATGTCCCAGAGCTATCTGATATGATTCATGCGTTCGTGACGGAATACGCAGACATCTTCAGTCAGGCTGACCAGGTGCTCATCGAGAGACAACCACCCGGAGGTATAAGTAGTGTAGAGGTTCTTCTTCATTACATATTTAGACACAAAGCTATTCTCATCAGTCCCGTGTCGATGCATAAGCATTTTGGCATAGGACATCTAGACTATGAGGCGCGAAAGGAAAGGACAGAAGTCATCGCTTCTAAATATATAAAGGAGTGCGTGTACTACGAGAGGTTGGAAAGAAAGCATGACGTGGCGGACGCCCTGTGCATGATACTTTTCCAAAATTATAAAAACGGTATGCAGTTCAAAAGAAGGACCATTGAAAAGAGTGGTCTTTTTAGTGAGTTTGCTCTCGGCGCGTGAGGGCATTTTTAAACACTTCATGGATTTGTAAAAGTTTCTTTTGGAACAGTTCCTTCTTCACGAGATCCACATCCTTCTTACGAAGAGCGCCGTTCAGTATCTTGTTTTCATTCTCGAGGTCGATGATGCGGAGCTTGAGCTGGTTGATTTCGATGCGGAGTTCTTCGGACATACAATTTCCGAATGTCCCATGTCACTTAGGTTCATTTTAAACCGTGTATATATATAAGATGCCTCTCACCGATTCTGAAATCGCCAAGAAGGTGACCACACTGCGTAAAAAATATGGTAAGACGTATGCCCCCCTCAAATATTTCAGGGGGCTCTCCACCCTCAGGGATGTGGAGACACGGTATAAGAAGATGCGCAAGAAGGATTACACCGCCTTCAAGACGGACACCAAGGTAAAGACCCGAACATCCTCGTACACCCAACGTTTCCGCAAAAAGTATCCGGGGATCCGTTCCCTCCCCGATATAGCCAAGGCTACGGGCATACCCCTGAAGACCCTCAAGACCATCTATAACCGGGGTCTCGCGGCGTGGCGCACAGGGCACAGACCCGGGGCAACCCCTCAGCAGTGGGGGTACGCGAGGGTCTACAGCTTCGTCATGGAAGGGAAGACGTATCACACGGCTGATAAGGATTTACGTTAATGTAGAAGACGAGTAAAAAATATTGACCTATATAAATGCCACTCCCCAAGTGTTCACCCAAAGAGGTGTACGATAAAAAATCTAAAAAGTGTATCGTGATAGGAAGCAATGCCTATAAAGCCATCGTGAAGAACAACCCCGATGCGTTCAAACACTACGCGTCTAAGATTGCAAAGGCGACCAAGGCACCGCCGAAGTGCAGTGTGACTCAGGTGTACAACAAGAATACTGGAAAGTGTGTCAACATAGGTAGCCAAGCGTACCGTGAGGCGCTCAAGAAGGATCCGACGGTGTTTAATAATCAGGTTAATAAAATCAATGCCCTGTTAGGACCCAAGAAGGTGAATAGCCCCAACGAGACCCTAGCGAACATCATGAAAAAACAGGCCCCGGTGAAGGCTTTGCCCCCCAAGGCTCCTTCACCTTACAAAATCCCTCCTCATCTCAAAGAGATGTTAGTTGGTAAATGTACAAAGCCGGACGAAGTGTACAGTAAATTAACAAAGCGATGCATCAAGATTGGTGGTCAGGCGTACAAACAGGCGTTGAAGAAGAATAGCACAGTGTTTGATTCACAAGAGAACAAGATTTTGAATTTCAAAATCAAGACCCCCATAAAGAAGATGAACCTCGCCAAGCCCAAGACCCCCACCAAGCCCAAGACACCCGAGGGACTGAAAAAGCTCCTGCTCAAGCGTCAACCGGTCCCAAAGGTTTCCGCGAAGACCCGAGCACTCTTCATGAAGAAGATCGTCAGACATTTAAAGACCAAAAAGCCGGTCATACCCAATACCTCAAACCTTACTAAAATACCGAATGACATTTTTATTAAAAAAACCACTGCGATTAAATTGAATTACCACAACTATTTTAACAGTAATGATATATTTAAAAAGCATAAAACTCGTATAAGAGAAATGTTGGATTTGAAAATTTCCCGTGACAACGTGTACGATTACTTTTACAAACATGTACTCAAGATGAACATGAATCCGGACATCATAGACACTAAATGGTTCGTGGACATGCAAAAGTACATCGCGTCCCTCACGGACAGGGAGAGGTACGCGCTTTATTCATACACGCAGTACGGTGATGTGTACGTGAACCTCATGGAACGTGGTCTACCCATAGATTTCGGTAGGGTCAGAATGGATCCTCTCATATATGAGATGATATACACCACGACGAACGCTGGTTTTTATCACGTACTCAGTGAAAAGGGTAAGAAATTAATGGCGACTAAGAAACCAGTAGATTTCGAGGCTATACGGAAAGACAAGTCAGGTAAACTTATGGATGAATTTAAAGAAATGGTTGTCTATCATTTGGGCTCTAGATCTTTTAAAGATGTGTATCTCTACAATACGATCAAGAGTCTCAGTACGACGTTACACAACGTTTTCGACTTTGCTCCGGTCACCACGAAACCCATGGTGGTCTACAGGGGTGTCAAGGATTCATTCTTCACGGCGGACGAATACAACAAACCGATGAAAAAGGATGAAGTGTTTGTCAACAAGGGGTTCGTATCTACCTCGTTACTTCACAGCGTACCCATGCGTATTTTCATGGATACTAGTGGATGTTGCTTCAAGACGATCACCATCCTTCCTGGTACCAAGTGTATACCACTCGTAGGCCTGACACACTTTAGGGATGAGGTTGAATTCCTGTTGGATAAAAACACAAAGTACATCATACGGGATAAATACACGACCATGGCACCGTCGAAACTTTTAGATTTCCACGGAAACGACCATCAAACTAGAAAGATAAAAGTCAGTGATATTATAATAGGTTAAAAAATATACATGACATGTACCCATGGTGAATCTAAAAAAATTATGGATACAACGTGATCGAACATTTTACGATACGTACATGAACCCCGAGACGGCTCCTTATACAAAGGAATTTATTGAATTGTGTAGTCAATCGCATGAATACATCACGAATTATCTCACCAACACGAATACAAAATATCTGAAAGTCGGTAACGTTTTAACTTTGGAAGAAAAAATGATCGTCAATCCTGCGAATATAATCCAGTCTAGTCTTAAAAATTTTAAGGGTAACCGATGTACGTGTTGCTTCTCTAAGAAGGGTGACAGGTATATAGATGTTAAGGGGAAGGTGAGAGTCACGGAGCTAGATTCCGCACACACCATTGTAGAACGCCCTACAATCGTGCGTGAAGCTATATCAGAATCACAAGCTCGTTTAGGGTATGAGGATTGGGTGGATATACTACGAACATTTTTAAAACTCCATGCGAAATACCCAGTCATTACATTGTGTAAAAAATGTCATCGTGCGATGGAGAAAATGGTTTAAAGTATTCCCGCCCCATGTATGTATATGGATCGCGTAGAACATCTCAAGATTATTCAAGACGAGGCTCGTGCTCTCTTCACTAAGAAGAACGCAGACTACGGTGACGCCTTCGCTACCCATGGACTCCCTGGAGTGCTCATGCGTATTCAAGATAAACTCCGGCGGTACATGAGTGTCACCAAGAGGAGTGTACAACTCGTAGATGATGAGACCCTCCGTGATACCCTAATGGACTTGCACAATTACGCAGCCATGGGCATGATGTTGGATGACACATACCGTACCACCCTCAGAGTGAGAAAGATGAACCCCAATGCACTCGTACCCACCCGGGGTTCATCGGGGGCCGTGGGGTACGACCTGTACAGCTCTGTGGATACGGGTGTCGCCGTGAAGAATCGGACTCTCATCGACACGGGCATCGCCATCACGCTCCCACCCGGGACCTACGGACGCGTCGCGCCTCGTTCTGGTCTCGCGGTGAAGAAGGGTATCCAGGTGGGTGCGGGAGTCATCGATCCTGATTACACGGGTGAGGTGAAGGTACTACTGTTCAACGACGGTGAGGGGCATTTCGAGATTAAGAAAGGGGATAGGATCGCTCAGTTAATCATCGAAAGGTGTGATACACCCCCCGTGGAAGAAGTGGATTCGCTCGACAACACGGAGCGAGGTGAAGGTGGGTTTGGATCTACGGGTAATTAAAATTTCTTAAATTTATTATAATTCTTTTTATTATCTTCCGAAAGTTCCCTATAATGTTTATTAAATTGTTCTTTAGGGGTGCTGTTATTAGTGACATATTTGAGACTCTGAGAATACTGAGTGTTCAAACTCCATATTTTAAACATCATATTGTTAACTTTGTTAAATGTGTCTATGGTTTTTTGATTTGTCGTGGATATTAGTGCATCGAGTGTAATACTCATAATTTCAAATAATATACCATATTCTTCATTAAAATGTCTCAATCCGATCTGATTGTTCATTATAAGTTTGCGCTGTCGCTGCTGAGCACGATATTTGTTATATGTATTACGATTATTAGTCATAAGACCTTGAGACTTATTAGTTAATTGCGCGATCCTTTTTTGTTCGCCCATTAAAGCTTTTCTAAGACTAGTTGGATTCACACCTTCTTGTAATAACTCACCATACTCTTTGTTTATTTCTATGATTCTACTCATTTCTTCTTGTATTTTCTTTAATTTTTTAATAAAAAGTGTTTTGTTGTTTTTACTGTTAGATATTTGATATTTAAAATCGATAATACTCAATAAGTCAGATAGATTGTTAAATGCCTCAGTCAAAATGTCTATCGATCTTATTTCATCAAGTTTTTGAAGGATTTTGTTCTGTTTCTTCCTGATATTGTTCATTTATATATAAATATAAAATTTATTCCATGCACATCGTGTACAAGAGACGAGACTGGAAGTATGTGATGAAGAGGACACCGGTGATGTACGCCGTCTTCCAATCGATCTTACCAGCTGAGGCTGTGGCGACCAGGTTGAGGAGCAGCATAATCATGGCCGCCATCGACAGGTACTTGTAGTACACGCAATACTTTTTCTTATCCTTAAACTGTTCGAACATTTATAGTACGCACACAAAATTAATTCCCAAAGGCAACACCAGCCATACCATTCTTTATCCTGAGGATGTTATAGTTGACGGCGTAGGCGCGCGTGATACCGGTCCCCGTGCCACCACTGGGATTCTTGAGAGAAATCTTGGCATTATCGATGCGCGAGAAGTTGAGGGTACCCGAGGGCTGGGGTTTGTTCATGGACAAGCAGAGGGGCCACGTGTAGAGAGGAGCGGAGTCGAGTACCGACGAGGGGAGGTTGGAGGTGTGCATCTGGGGCACCACGTTATGATGGAAGGTGCTGGACATTTCCTCGAAGAGGGGGTTTCCGTTGATGTACATGGTCGCGGAGTCGAAGGTGTACTGATCGGACCAGGAACTACCATCAGAGACAGACGACGCGATGTGCACAGCCTTCACGGGGTGGTTGAAATACGTGAGATCGATGTCCGTGTCCGCCGCGTTCATGGGCTGATACTGCAACTGGGTGATCAAGAGTTCGTGCTCGGACTCCACGAAGTGGTTGCGCTCCTCGGTGTCGAGATACACGTAGGTACCGTACACCTTGGGGGTGGTCGTGGGAGCGAAGGCACCCCCACGGCACTTGACCCTGATCTCCACGGCGTGGTACTGAAGCGCGACCAGGGGGAGGGACTTGGTCCAGTCTTCACTGAAGAAGAAGGGGATCATGAAGTAATCGGAGGCGCGACCAGCGGTACCGGACGCCTTGACGTTGTCACTCAGTTCAGCGGTAGTCACGGTACACGTGGTCTTGGATGAGTTGTCCTTGTACATGATGTTATGGACACCCTGAATAAAGAATGCGTCGAGCTTGCACACCTCCTGACCCCCGATCATCAAGACAAACTCCGTGGTATCGGCCGTGTCGGCGGAGAACAGACCGTTATCATTGGCGAGCACGTTAGAGATATTTTCAGCCTCGATCCACACGTAGCTGAGAAGGTCACCCTTGGAGCGAACGGGGATCGTGACTTCATTTCCGGAGGCGAAGGTACCGATGTAGTCCATGCGCTCCGGCTTAAGGGCAAAGTTCGTATGGCGCTTGTAATTTTGACGGAAGAATGAAACCTGGGGATCACCCGTGATGTAGGCATCCTGAGCACCCTTGGCGACGAGATCAATCAGTGCAGCAGACATTTTATTAGTAAAGGATATTAAAAATTGGGCGCTATGACGAAGCAAGAAGAAGCATGGTTCAATTCCAAGCACTCACCTGGGACTCGTTCGATGGCGATGATCACATCATCAGGATATTCGGTAAGACCTTAGATGGTCAGTCTGTATGTCTCACCACGAGCTTTCAACCGTACTTTTACGTGAAGATACCCGACGGTACATCCGTGGGGGCGATTAGAGCCTCACTCAACAAGACGTGCCCCGGGGATATCGTGGATGTCAAGGTGGATTATTTCAAAGACATTTGGGGTTTTCAAAACGGGAAGAGACACTTGTTTGCTCAGATATTCTGTCAGAATCTCACAGACAGGAGACGAGTGGCGTCAAAAATTCGTCGGGCCCCCTTGAAGGGTCTCAACTTGAAGGTTCCCCTGTACGAAGCCAACCTTGATCCCGTGTTGCGTCTCATGCATCGCACGGGTATTCAATCTACTGGTTGGATCGATACTTCGGGTGCAGACTGTGACCGTGAGTTTAATACGGATGCTAAAATAGATATCAAGTGTAAGAATTGGAGGGACCTCAAGCCCATCGAGACTACGGATATCGCGCCGTTCGTGGTGGCCTCCTTAGACATAGAATGTAACAGTTCGACTGGTAAGTTCCCTGACCCCACCATTCCCGGCGACGCCTGTTTTCAAATTGCCATATCACTCGTGAAGTTCGGTACGGATGAAGTCTATGACAAAACCTGCCTGTGCTATAAACAAACGGCAGCATCTCCGACGGCGACCATCAAGAGTTTCGACACGGAGCGTGAGATGCTCATGGCATACACGGACTACCTGAGGGAGCACGACGTGGATATCATCACGGGTTGGAACATCTTTGGCTTCGATCTGGAATACATCATGAAGCGAGCTGGACTGAATGGGTGCCCACCAGAGTTTTTCTATATGAGTAAAATCAAGGAGCACGTGTGTAATCTTTCGGAGAAGAAGTTATCCTCGAGTGCCCTGGGGGATAACAAGTTGAAGATTGTACCCACCCCCGGGCGATTCTACTTTGACATGTTCCATGAGGTGAAGAAGGAGTACAAGTTAGACTCATATAAATTGGACAACGTATCTAAGCTCTATCTCGGAGACCAAAAGATTGACATGCCCCCCAAGGAGATGTTCGCTCGATTCGTCGAAGGGGATCCAGCGAAACTCCTCGAAGTCGCCGAGTACTGCATTAAGGATACACTCTTACCTCACAGACTCTTGGATAAACTATCGACTCTCATGAACCTCCTGGAGATGGCCAAGGCGACGTGGGTACCCCTCAACTACCTAGTGGAACGAGGGCAGCAGATTAAGGTGTTCAGTCAGCTGACCAAAAAAGCGCGGGAACTCGGATACCTCGTCCCTACGTTCGACTATGGGTACAAGGATCAGACGGGTTACGAAGGCGCCACGGTACTCGAGGCACAGTCCGGTGCTTATTACACACCGATCACAGCGTTGGATTTTGAAGGTCTGTATCCATCTATCATGATGGCACACAATCTCTGTTACTCGTCGTTGGTACTGGATTCCAAATACGAAAATCTACCCGGTGTGGAGTATGAACGTTTTGGCCGCCACGTGTTTGCACAGGGAGTACCGAGTGTCCTCCCTCATATTCTTTCGGAACTCAAACAGTTTCGCAAACAAGCGAAGAAGGATATGGCAGCCGCCACCGGTGCGGCGAAACGAATGTTCAACGGTAAGCAGTTGGCCTATAAGATTTCCATGAACTCTGTGTATGGTTTCACCGGTGCATCGGTGGGTATGCTCCCGTGCGTCGCCATCGCCTCCACGGTGACCATGAAGGGTCGTAACATGATCGATGAGACGAAGAATTACGTCGAAGAACATTTCCCTGGTTCCAAGGTGAGATATGGGGACACTGACTCCGTGATGGTCGAGTTTGATGTTGGTGGGAGGACTGGTATGGAAGCCATCGAATACAGTTGGCAATTGGGGGAGCAGGCGGCTGAGGCATGCAACTCGCTGTTCAAAAAACCCAACAACCTCGAGTTGGAAAAGGTGTACTGCCCCTACTTTCTCTACTCAAAGAAGCGTTACGCAGCCAAACTCTGGACCAAGGATAAGGCTGGACAGATGAACATGGATTACATAGACGTGAAGGGTCTCCAACTCGTGAGGAGGGACAACACCCCACACGTGAGAGAGGTGTGCAAAGAACTGTTGGACGTGGTGTTGGAGAGTAGTGACACGGTGGCACCCCAAGCCTTGGCGCGAAAGAGGGCCGTGGAGCTGTTGGAAGGGGAGGTCCCCCACGATAAGCTCATCCTCTCGCAGCAGTTGGGGGACAGTTACAAATCTTCGAACCTCTCGCACGTGCGAGTTCGCGATAAGATGCGCGAGAGGCAACCGGGTTCGGAACCACAATCGGGTGACAGGGTACCCTACCTCCTACTGGACACGGGTGATCCGCGGGCCAAGGCTTTTGAAAAGGCGGAAGATCCTAAATACACGGCGGACAAGGGGCTCAAGGTGGATTACGTATACTACTTCAAGAATAAATTTCTGAATCCCGTGTGCGATCTCCTCGAACCCCTATTCACCGACCCCAAGGCGGAAATTTTTGGAGAACTCATCACAAAGACGAAACCACCTAGGAAGAAGCCTGAGCGAAAGAAGAAGCAAATGATGATCGATGACCTATTTAAAAATGAGACACCAGAGTAAGACATGGGCATACCTGATAAGGTGGCAAGTTTGATCAACGCAGAGGTGGATCGGCGGGTACATGAAGAATTATGTATCATGGCTGAAAAGATTGCACACCTGTACCAGGTACCATTGAAGATTGTTCGTAAAGATTTATTGACCGAAGACTATTGTTTGGGTGTCAAGAAGGATGGGAAGTTGTGTATGCACAAAGCTGTCACCGATGGGTACTGCCTGAAACATGTGAATGATAAACGACCCATCCAACCCATCAACCAACATCGCTGTGGTGTCAGACACAATCACCCATTTCCATCCCCACCGCAACCAAATTGTCCAGCGTGTGCCGCGGTCAAAGAAAATGAAAACCAGTTTAGAGATTTATCGACCATTATGTAATAATGAACAAGTCAGATATTCTACTATCATCTATAAACACCTTCTACACCGTACCCGAGAATAGAACTACGCTCATGGAACTCCTCAATAAATCAGGTGGTATATCCCTTCGAAACCTCGAATGGTTCATCACCAACTATTCAAAAAAAAATAATCTCGCCTATACAACCACTGATGGAAAAATATTCAGTGTGCATTGCGCCTATAAATCCAGCCTCGATGGCTACAGCAAAAAATTATTCGATCCCTTTTGTCGTTCATCAAAAATTGTCTATACCATCCCCGGAACAAATGAGGAAATTCATACCACCGTGGCGCAGTTGAATTTCATCAAGTGGTGCATCAAGAATAACGTGGTGGAATACATTCGTAAACATCACGATATATTATTTAGTAAGCAAGCGACATGAACCCATTGTCAAACACGAACGTTTGATATCCCACGTAGTACAGATGTAACTCGTATGGTTTCGCGAGGCCCGGAACCAGTTTCACTTCTAGCACCGTCTTGTTTGATTGTAATTGCCCAAAGTCCAAACTTCCCGAAGGCTCCACGTTGATCGGATTCATCGAGAATGTGTAGGTGTAAATATTTTTAGATGGTCTCGAAAGACGACTGTTGAATGGTATCACGTATTTGTAGAATGGGTGTTTTGCCAATGGTATATTTGGGAGGTCCTCCCCCTTTATATATATCTTTGCACTGTCCATCACTGGTTCGAAGAATGAATTGGTCACGGAGTACGTGGTATTGGCTGAAAAGTTGAAGCGATTGACAAACGTCGCATTTTCATCCCTGAGAAACCAGTTGATCGTCTTGACGGGTATGTCTGGCACGAGCTCCAGTCGTAGAGTATCACCCCCCACCTCTGATACAACCGAGGGGTGTTTCTTGACTACGTCGGTGATGAAGAGTTGTCGTTGGGTCATGAGAAAGGTTCTTTCTTCTTTGGAAACGGTCATCTCCTCCGTGATGATGTCGAAGCTATCGAGTTTTATAGGGGTCGTCTCATCGGTGAAGAAGGATTGCTCGTGAAACTCAATGTCAAACTCAATCTTTTGTTTGTGTATGGCACACAGTGGAAAGTACGGGCGATTGGGGTTGTTGGTGGCGTACTCATCCCCTTCGTACTTTCTAGAGAAGAAGAGGGGTATGGGTATCATGAGTTCGGATTCGAGTTGCGCCAAAAACTGATTCCCCGCTAACTGCGACGTGTCCTCCGCGAGATTTCTATTGAGGGTGTATCGCTTGGTACGCTTTTCAGAAGCATCGAGATACAATTCATCGTATATGATACCCCAGTCATCGTGAAATATTTCCACCACCAACTCATCCACTCGCATCGTCACAGACTTGATGAGATGTCTCCCCAGTTGATCCGCTAAAAGTTTGCCCCCACTTATACCCGGAAACTTTAGGTACACGTACATGTTACTGAGTAAGTCACCCATGTCCTTGGGATGTAGGGTCACCTTCACCGTCTCACCGAAAGGCCAATTCGCCTTGTCCCGTGGTGATATCTTGTTCGTACTCCTATGAAACTTGGTAAAGTTCGCGTGCTGCTTAGCGCTGTACTTAAAGAAGGAATACTCAGGGTCATCACGTGTGAGGTATGTATCTTGTTTTCCTATGGCATTCAGAGACACTTTGGCTCCTACTTCAGCCATTCTATCTTATTGCACACATTTTTTTAAATCCATTTTCCACATGTCAGGAATGGTCGTTCCCTTGAGCGTCACGAGATCAGTCTTCAGCCGAGAAGTCTCTTCGTCCAGTGCCTGCACCGCCTCTAGGGTATACTGATACGTCTTGATGTGAAGCAGGTAGTCGAATGAATTGTCGAGTTTGTCAAAGAGCGACTCCATCTCAGTCTCCAACTCTTGCTTCTTTCGTTTGAAAACCACCAACTTGTCGTTGATCACCATATCCACAAACTTTGACATGTTCGTATTCTTCTTCATCTTCTGTTCGAGCACCTCAATCATATGAATCTTTCTCTTCATGTATGTTTCCACCCTGACATCGACAAAATCTTTGAGAATTTCTTCTGGTGAATCGTACCTGTGGATACCCCGTGTGGGGTGGAAGAGGTGCATGTTTGTCGTGTGAAACGTCTTTTGGAGTTTGAAATCCTTCACCACATCGGACCCCGAGTACCCCGTGATATCAAAGTCAACGATGTCAGTCGTACTATTATTGGTGTAGTTGATGATCACCTTCTTATCGATGAGGGTGTCGAGGTGCTCCTTGAAGTCTTGTGTCCAACGACCCGGGGGGAGCTCACTAACTTTGATGACACCCCCCTTGATCGACCAGACCCCCTCAGCCACCCATGGAGACCAGGTTGAATCCGTGGAGACCTTCCCCTTGAAACCCCTAAACCAGGGTTTCATCGGGAGCATATCCTTGCCAGTGAGCACTCTGTCGATGTTTGCACATATATCCACAGGGTTATAGGGTGGTACGTAGCAACTGAAACCTGTACCGATACCCTCTGTACCATTGATCAGCACGGTGGGGATGATAGGCACAAAGTGGTCGGGCTCTATGCTCTTCCCATCGTCATCAAGATACTCAAGGATCGCATCATCCCTCTGATCGTACAACTGTCTCGCCTGCTTCGTCAGCTTGGTGAAGATGTACCTCGGTTGGCTCGCATCCTTGCCGCCCATGAGTCTGGTTCCAAACTGACCACAGGGTTCCAAGAGATGAATGTTATTCGATCCCACGAAACTGTGCGCCAATTTCACGATCGTATCAGCCAGTGACACCTCACCATGATGGTAAGAAGTCTTCTCGGACACGTAGGCTGCCAACTGCGCCACCTTCATCTCACCGGTGAGGTTACGAGCAAAGCACGCGTAGAGCACCTTTCTCTGGGACGGTTTGAGGCCGTCGCACACGTGGGCGATGGACCTCTTGAGGTCTGCGAGGCTGAAATTCACCAGGTCCTTGTGTACAAAGTCAGTGATACCCAACTTGTCCACAGACCCATAGGCCACCTCGAGTTCAGACGGCTTCTTCTCGGTAGATTCAAGTAGCCACGTCTTCCTATCATCCGCTTTGGATTTATCAAACGCGAGTACGACAGACTTCTCTGTATCTTCATCGGTATCGAAGCGCACCGTGAGATCCTTGATCATCTTGAAGTAATCACGAGCCTCCGCAGATGTGGATGTACCCAGACCCTTGTAGTATTTGATCTTCCAACCAGATTTACCATCCCCGTACCATTCACGGAAAGTTGAGTCGGTATAGAAGGGTTTGACTATCGACCCCTTGGTCGCCTTGATGATGGGTGTCACCATGCTCACAACAAACCCAAGATCCAGAAGACTCGGCCAGAAGAAATGAATCATGTTGAGAATGAGACCCTTGATGTGACTGCCATCTGCGTCGGCATCCGTCATGATCATCAGACGCCCGTAGCGAAGTTCAGACAGGGAGGTGTACACCTTATCCTGCTGAAGCCCCAAAATCTTCTTGAGATCATTAAACTCTTTGTTGTCTGTGAGTTGCTTGACGCTAGCATCACGGACATTCTTGCACTTACCCCTCAAGGGAAAGACACCGTAATGGTCACGACCGACAACCGACAGTCCAGCGACAGCCAACGTCTTCGCTGAGTCACCCTCCGTGATGATAAGAGTACACTTCCCAGAGTCAGCCGTACCAGCCCTGTTGGCATCATCTAGTTTAGGGATACCGGCGATTTTAGAACGCATCGCCCCATCGGACTTTTTCAACTCCTTCATCTCCTTAAACTTCGACAGTGCCATGAGTTCATTTTGGATACTCGTCTTGAGGATATTCTTCACGAACGTCTTAGGAGGGTCAAACTTACTTCCAAACTCTTGGGGTTTGAGGGTACAGTCAGACTTCACTTGACTCCCAAAACTTGGGTTGACCAGGGTCGCCTTGACAAACACCATGAAAGCATTCTTCACTTGATGGGGACGAAGTTGAATCTTCTTCTTCATCTCCTCTATGATGCCCGTGGAGATGATACTCGCCACATGATCCACATGGGTACCGCCCTTGGTCGTGCAGATACCATTGACAAACGACACCTGTTCAAACCCATCATCACTCGGGGCGACACAGACAGTCCAGTTGTCACAGGTTGCCGTGATAATATCTTCGCTCTTCGTGTACATCTTGGCATAGGCACCGAGGGGACACTTGGGGAGGACATCACCTTGAAATTTCACCTTGCAATTCGTAGAGGTACAGACGTTCGCATCGTAGACACGCTTCTCAAAAATCTTATAAATATCATCGTCGAGACCAGACATACCAAACAAAAACCATTCGGGTGTGAAAGAGATGCAGACAGAGGAAGTGGCAGCCGAATGAGAAGACAACTTCGGGGGTTCACAGGTGCGCATGTTGTTAGACCAGGATTGAGTATATTTTTTCTTGTTTTCTCCATCTTTAATCGTGACAGTAAATTTAGTCGAATAGACATTCGCAAGTTTGGCACCGTATCCGTTACGACCCCCGACAACCCTCTTCTGATTATCATCGTAGTTGGTACTCGTCAGGAGGTGACCAAATGTGAGCTCAGGGTTCCAGATACCCTCCTTCTCGTGCATCTTGATGGCGATCCCACCGAGGGGGCCATTATTCTCCACGGATATCACACCCGTCTCACGGTCTATGGAGACGGCGATGGAGGTGGTATTCTTGGGGTGCATAGAGTTTCTGTCGATGGCATTCACGAGAATCTCATCGAAAATTTTCAGGAGAGCGGGTGAGTACGCGAGCATCTTCTTTTCAAATTCATGCTCCCCAGTCCGTACCCAGTAGGGTTCATAGACCCGTGAGACGGGGCCAACATAGGAATCGGGGCGCTTGAGGATGTGTTCCACGTGCGTGAGTTTCTGGATAGCCTCGGTCATCTTCTTAGTCCGTTTACGCGCGCTCTCCTTAAGAGACCTTCGAACCACTGAACAATTTCTGTTTGTGTCTTCGATATGCTTCGGGGAGCGAGATGTTTTCGTTGTCCAATCTCACGAAGTCGGAGTAACTTAGGTTGTATTTTGACTTTGTTCACAAAGCATGCATAGCAGACCCTCTTGAGTTCGAGACCCACGAAGGAATACATGGTCCTATTATTATCGAGAAATATTGGGCGAATTTTGCGATATGCCTTTATGAAGCATTTGTCTGTAACCCCCCTCGCCATGAGCTTGGGGTCCAGGGGAGCTTCACATTTGTGACATGTAGTTGTCCACTTCATATACATGTAATTATTATGGTGGTATACTATAAATGGATAAATGCCCCCCCAAGCCATCTTTGATGCCTTTTATCGTATCGATCATAGTTTTACTCATTGTCATAGTGGGTATACTCGTGTACTTTTTACAGTTCCATAAACCCCCTGAAGAAAAGTGTAGCAAACTCTACCCCACCTTGTGCCCTGCTCCAGACTGCCCTGCTCCAGACTGCCACAAAAATAGTATTTTTGGGTTTTCTATAAAACCTGGTAATGAAATTCTAGATGTCGCTAACGAACTCGAGGACGAATTTAAACCACTCGTTCATGATATAATATGTTCTATTATATCACAAGTTAAAACAGAAATTCTTCGGGATGTGCCATCTGGCGATTTAATTAAATGTTCTGAATTTAAGATACAAGTAGAAAAGTTAATAAAAGAAATAGAAAGTGAACAGAGAATACAAAATAATACATTTTTAAAGAAATATAAAATATATAATATCGTAAAAGAAAAGTTTATGAAATTATACGATAAACTTTATGACATATATTGTGAGAATGATGAAACTTTTATAACCAAGGCAGACATAGAAAAAATATTGAATGAATTCCAAAAACATATTTGTGAGGATACGAACGAAATAGATATTTCTTTTTTAAATCCCAATTAAATATTATAGAAGGTACTGCCTCACAAGGGATCAAATCTCCGTCAATTATACGCTATTTGAAACCTAAGTGACGTCCCACAACATCAAAAATCAAATCAAAAATGTCTTACGAAGATTGCCTCCGAGATGCCATGCGCCTTCACAGGCTCTCCACGCCAGATGAGCGATGCGAACATCTGGCCAGGAGTGTCTTCAAGATGAAGAATAGATATAAAAAACACGAGGCGCACAAGAAGGAGCACTCATTGGTGGTGATCACGGAGGCGCCCAAGCGGGTTGTGGAGCAAAAGTACACGTCTAATATATGTCAGTCCACGACACTCAAGGGGAAGAAGTGCACATTCAAGGCGTCGTGTGGAAACTTTTGTAAAAAACATAGCGTGTC
>Ga0181401_1000290_pt1 | contig 21186 bp, 23 predicted proteins | sample 24SPOviralmetaG_FD_130130 | JGI IMG/M metagenome (GOLD analysis project Ga0181401, IMG submission 130130) | Marine viral communities from the oligotrophic San Pedro Time Series (SPOT) site, San Pedro Channel, CA, USA - 24 SPOT_SRF_2011-07-20 | ecosystem: Environmental > Aquatic > Marine > Strait...
CATCTGATGCACGACCCTCTACAAATATTAATAGTAAATTCACTTTTAGTTCTTTTCAATTAGCAGCTCATTTAGGATTTGATCAAACAGTATTATTAAGTGAAGAATCAGGAAATACATTTTTGGTACATTCAAAAAATGCTTATACCGCAGCTTTAACATATGATAATATAGTAGTTGAACTCATGAATCTTCAAGTTGATTCCTATGATGGATTAGAAAAAGGAAGGCGTAATATTATAGCAACTATTCCAACTAATAGTGATGAAAATGGAGTTATAGTTAATGAAGCAAACAATCTCGTATTCATAGATTTAGACAACGCACAACCAAGATTTTTCAGAAATATAAAAGCCAGAATACTATATGGAGATTTAACAGACGTTAAAACTATTGGTTTGACTTCTTTGAGTTTATTGATTAAGAATAAAAATGAATAAAATTTTCCTAACTAATAGTATATGAGTAATAAAATATTTGAAATAGATTCTGATGCCGAGATTGAAGAAAAAGCAGAAGCAAGAGAAGCAGTAGAACCAGTGGAAGTTTGCGAAGGGGAAGTTTGTGAAGGAAGTGAAAATGATGAAATAACACCAACTGCACCTAAAGTTGAAGTAACCGAAAAACAGCAAGAGAAGCAGAAGAAACCAAGAAAGAAACGCCCTCCACTTACAGAAGAAAGGAAAGCACAACTCCTTAAGAATTTGGAAACTGGTAGAAAAAAGGCGATGGAAAATAGACAGAAGAAAGCCCAAGCCAAAAAGATTATTAAAAAGAAAAAAGAAGAAGAAATGGACAATTTAATTAAAGAGGATTTGATGGCGAAAAAATATGAAGCATCAGAAAAAAATAAACTTCGTGATGATTTAGATGAAATGAAAAAGATGATGAAGGACTTAATGGAAGAGAATTCACGACTTAAAAAACCAAAACCACTTCCCCAAATAAAGGAAGAAACTAAACAATCTGTACCTACCCCAGAACCAGTACCTATTGAACCACCTAAACCTAAAATACATAGAACTAAAGGTATAACTTCAAGATGGGCTAAATATACTTGATTACTTTTTTATATATTTTTCAATATCTATTGGTTCAAAATTTTTATCTAATAACATTTCTTTTTTTTCATTAGTATAATTCACTACCATGAAATCTCTTTTGCTTTGAACATTATCACGGAAACATTTTATAAATTCAGAATCTTTATTGAATACAAAATTATTTTCTGAAGCAATATCGTCCAAATTCTTTTTTGAAGTATCAAATATAATTAAACCATTTATATTAGACCTGAGAACATTTGAGGCCTGAGCGTACGCCTGTACACAGACAATAAGATTTAATCCTATGTGGCGACCGTTACAAGCAATTCTAGAAATTTGACCCATTCTTTTATTTCTCAATGCTCCTGAGAATCCAAGATCATCCATAATAATCAATTTATTTTTTGGTCTTAAACCCAGTTGTATTCTTTCTTCATATTCTTCTTCTAACATATCATACAAAGCTTTAACTATAGATTCATCATAATCAGTCATAAGATTACAATCTGGAATTTCTTTCTCTTCAGCAATAACCATTAACTTCTCATCATTATTTAAACTAGGGGATATAATATAAATATCATCTCCATGAAAATCTTTCAAATAAAAATTGGGATTTAAAATTAGATTTGTAATTAGTGTTGTTTTACCCATTCCACTTTTAGCAGTTAATAAGACCCTAAATGGTATATCAAATATATTATTTTTTTTAGTTCCATAGGAATCTGATTTATCTCTAACTTTTAGAATTTGGTATTTTTTTTTCATTATTATATTATATTATATATAGATAATATAATGAATAATTTATCACAAGCAAGTAGTTTATTAGAATCAGCAAATCAGACAAATTCTCTAGCACAAGACCAAATAGATAGAATACAAGATGAAAAAGAAAAAAAAGCACAGGAATCACAAGAAGCCAAAGATGCTTTTGCTCAAGCAGGGGAACTTCTTGGAGGCGGTCTTATAGAGAAGAGTGCTGAAAATCTTATTAAGAAAGGTGTAAGATTAGGAAGAAAAAAAATGAAAGACCTTGGAGTAGATGCTGACGAGGTTGAAAGAATGGCGAAAGACTATAAAGAAAATGGTACTAGTGGATTAATTGCTGGTGTTGTTAAAAGAGGAGGTCTTAAGACTAAAGAACAATTAAATAGTTTTATTAATAAAATGAAAGGGAAAATGGAAGGAAGTCCTGCGGTCGCTTCTTCAAAATTGCTTACTGATGAATTTGGACTTCCAGTAACTAAAGCAGATTTACCTCCAGACGCTCCATTAGTTTCATCAACTTTAACTAAAGGGGGAGATGAGTTTAGACCAAGTAGAGTAACTGACCCTGATTTTTCAACTTCTAAATTTAGAGCAAAAGTAGATCCTTCAACTGGAGCCGTAAATATAGTAAATAATGAAACTGGAAATATAGCGTCTGACTCTGATATTAGAGGATACGATACAAATCTTATTACTAAATTAAAAAAGGCTTCAGGATATGAAGAACCTGCTGACCCATTAGAATCTGCTTCTGCTGGTACTGTAAAAGCAATTAGTGCTAAATTTGATTCTTATTTTCATGATGCTAACGAAGGAGCAAAACCATTATCAAGTGATGCTTTTGACTTTAAAGCGCCACCAGCACCAAAACCATCTCTTCCAAAAGTATCTGATGATATTAGTAGATTTGGTGTCGGTGATGTTGAGAATTTACCAAGTCAATTTAAGAAAGCAGATTATACCTCAGACCTTAAAGGCGTTTCAGATTATGGTAAACAAATTAGCAAAGCATTTTTGGGAGGTAAGCAAGACGAGGCAAGAGCAGAGCAATTAAAACAAAGAATTATTGATTTGAAAGAAAGAAAAGGAAATCTTGATAGTGATTCATTAAGAGGAATATATAAAGATAAAATTGATGGAAAGCAACCTAGTGTAAAAAAGGTTAATGGTTCTCCTGATTTAGATTCATTAGAAAAGAATTTAGACTTTAGAGAGAACGCCATGGATCAAACCGAAAAATTTCAAGGTATTGCTAGACAATCTGAAAGCTCAGTTCAATCAGGATTTGCTAAATCCGCTAAGCAATTATTTGAAGAACAATTCCCACCAGTTCCTAAAGCAGGAGCGGAAGCAAGTGCTAAACCAACTCAACAATCAGCGGAAGAACCGGCCCCTGTAAATGACGATGCTGATTTAAAACCTATAGGAGATTTTGGTTCTCCAAATGTTGGAAGTACCTCAGGATCTTTAAAAATACCAAGTATAACTATAGATGAAACTAATATAGACCCTGACTCCTTTAAACCCCCATCGGTGTCTAATGAAATACCTACTGGAGGTTTAGGTGAAGGTGAAGGTTCATTGATTGGAAAACTTGGTGATTCAACACCTGGCTTTGGAGATGTATTGGGAGCGGCTCAAACAATACAAACATTAGCAGGTAAAGGAACAACACAGCAAAAGATTGAGGGATTGGGTGAACAAGCAGCTATTACTAAAGGTCAGGATATAGTAACTCAAGGAATTTCAGATGCTGGTAAAAAAGCACTTTCAACAGGAGCAAAAGAAGGAGGTGAAGCACTAGCAAAAGCAGGAGCAGCTGCTGGGGAAACTGACGCAGCCTTTTTAGGCCCGGAAGACCCAGTTGGAGATGCAATTTCCGCAGTGGTTGGAATTGGAGTTCTGGTTTCAAGTTTATTTGGAGATAAACCAAAGAAAGTGGCTCCACCTCCACCTCCTCCAGTTATTAGAAGTACTTTCCAAATTGGTCAAGATGCTTAAAATATATATTTTTTGTTTTTGTTTTTATTTTAATTTTTTTTTTCTATTTATAATATATAAAATACTATGGATAGAATTACTAAAGTAAATTCAGTGCAAGGGGGTGATTTTTCCGCCAATCAAAATCTCTGTGATTTCATAATTCCTTCAGGAATGGTAATTAATATGAAGAAATCACATCTCATGATAAATTGTGATATTCAAAATGCTGGAACAGCAGGAATTAACAATACCGTTTTAACCAAAACTTCCTTTGCTAGGAATGAAAGTTTAGGTCTAGCACCTGCTCCAATTATGGTTAAACACGCTTCATTAGAGTTTGAAAATGTTGGAAAGGTTGAGGATATTAGAGACGTTAATGTTTTAAGAAGTAATTTATCAGAATATGAAAAAGACCCAATTGAGAAAGTTTGTCAAAGTTACCGTGGATTCAACGGTATTAACGATGGAAATATTCTCTCAGGATCTCCATTTAGAGATTTAGTTAAAGAAGGGGATGTAGTGTCCACTAACAAGAGTCATGATATTAGAGTTGATATGAAAGACCTTTTTGGACTTGGTCAGGTTGAACAATTAGATACAGGAAGATATGGTCAGGGTATGGTGCATCTCACTCTTGATTTAGATGATATTGGATTTCAGACTTATGCTGGAAAAACCGCTGATGATGACCAAGGTGGTGGATATTGGGCTCAGATTGAAAGGAGGTCTAATGCAGCTGGTGCGACTACCGAACTATCAACTAATGGCTCCGTAGGTACTAGAACCGCAGGTGCTGGAAATGAAGCAACAGGAACTATCGCAGCCGCCGATGTTGCTGGAGCGGTATATACTATGACTAGAGAATACGATTCCTTAGAGGATTCTCCTTTCCATGTAGGTCAGAAAGTTGAATATAGTTTTACAAATTCCGCTACTCCACCGGCTCCTGATACCGAAACCAAAACCATTAACGCTATTTCCTATAATTCAGCAACTAAGAAAATATCTTTAACTGTTGATACAGTTCTTACTGCTGGAGGCGCTGGTGATTTAACTCTCGTTAAGTTGACCGGTGTTGATAGTCCAGCCAATTCATTAAAGGTTAATAATGTAACTTTAGTTTTATATGAAGACACTACTGGAAGTGCACCACCTTCTTCAATTCAATATAAAACCTATACAGTTGAAAAGGATACTGAAAATGCTATTACCGCATATAGCAAAATGTTCTATGTTGAGCCTGAATGTGCTAATATGATTGTTTGTGTACCTGACGGTGAAGGAGCAAACCCCAGCAAATATGTTAGTGATTTAGATATTTCAGATTACAGACTTAGAGTTAATGGAGTTGATTTAACCAATAGAGCAATTAAAATGAATTCTCCTGAACACTGGGATAGATTAGGAAGGACATTTCTTAATATGGATAATGAACTTAAATCTATTAGATCTAGACTTACTAAAATATCAAATCATAGAGATGCTGAACCCGCAGCTGAAGTAAGACTAATTGCTGAATGCTTCCCAGTTACTGCATCCGCCAAGCAGGTTCAGGTTGATATTAATTCAGGAAATGGTGTTAGAAGTATTTATCTATTTAAAGAAGTAGTTAGAGAAATCTAATTATTGTTTTTATTTTTAATTTTTTTTTCTTTTTATAATATATAAAATTATGGAAAATTATATATATCATGAAGCCCAACCTGAAAATCGCAAATCAGCTGGATATGAACCGCAATCCGTTGTTGATTTTGTTTTAAATGCTCAAGGTCGTTCCCTTGTTCCCAATAGTATTAAATTAGTTGGTGAATTCCGTGTTAATTCAACTGGTGATACACAAGTAACCGCAGGTACTTTATCAACTCATAAAATAAATAGAAAAGCAGGAATACATTCGGTGGTAGAATCAATTTCTTGTTCTACGACAAATCAAAATAATTTGGAATCACTAAATAATTATAATAGGTTCGTTGCTATGGAAGAAACTGGAACTGCTTTCCGTGATGACTACATGAACGCCTCTAAAATGGTCGAGTTAAAATGTGCTACTGATATTGAAGCAGGTTTAAATTGTAATAAAGACCCTCAAACTTATAGAATTAGTGACCTTGCACAAGAAACGCTTGAAGCAAGAAATATAAGTTTTGCTATGAAACCAAGATGCTGTTTAAATAGATTTGCTGGTGGTAATCTTGCTTTCGGTAAGACTGGTGCTATGCAGGTTTCTATTACTCTTGCTAGAAGTCTATCTGTTCTTTATGGAATCAATCTTGCTGCAGGAGCAAATTATAAACTCCTTAACTTAAGGTTATGCTATGCTACTGTTCCAAGTGAAGCCAATCCACCTCCTGTCCTTATGAATAAGACTAATAACATTAAGACTAGTATCAGTTCAGCCTCTGCGAATATCTCAGCTAATGTCCCAAGCAGTTCAGTTAAAGGTGTAAGTATTTCTTTCCAAGAACAGGCTAAGGAAAATGTATCAACCGCTGATAATCTTGCCTGTGCTAGACTTTCAGGATTAGATCAACTTCAGTTTATATTTAACGACAGTTTAAATAAATATATTAACTATGTCCTTCAAAGTGATAGTGAAATATTAGACCACGCCGTTAGATCCTTTGGTTCTATGGGTCATAATAATGTTAATGTAGCCCAACTCACTCAAGGACAAAATATGATAGTTGGTACAGCTTTTGAAAATTTCGTGGATTTCACTAGAAGTTCATTTGATGTTCAATTAGCATCAAGTATAAATACCGCTCATAATGTCTATTTATATTTCCATAGTTCCATTCAAGTTTAGATAATTTATTTTTGTTTTTATTTTAATTTTTTTTTTCTTTTAGTATAATATAAAATATGTCGTATTATACTAATCAAATAAATACCAAACTTATTGATCCTAATGTTTATGTATCTAATCTTAGAGTAGAATTCCAACTTCCTAAAGGTGATTATGGAAATAGAATGAGATTATTGAATGTTGGATTAACTGCAGCAGGAACTCCTACATATAATACTTATCTTGGTGCTATTGCTTCTATTAAATCTGTTAGACTTTTAAATGGTAGAGATGAATTAGATTCATGTAGAGAATGTAATAGATATTTATCTTTCAAAAGGTTTAATAAATCTGATTCCAAGAACCTTGGATTAGGTCAGCAAAGTATGAAGAACCAATATGGATTATGTGTTAGTGGAGTTGGAACAGGTGCTGACGCAGCTAACGCCATTGAAGTTAAACAGACTTCTATGGATTTAGGTGGTATTGCTAACCTTCAATTAACTACAGATGAAACTACAACCCCCAAGGCTTACCTTGACTTAAGAGAATGTTTACCAATTCTCCAGTCTATTGAGGTTTTACCAGCGGATCTATTCCCTCAGTTAAGACTTGTTATTGAATACGAAACTGATCCTCGTAATATGATTTCAGTTGATAATCAAGCAGTCACCACAACTCGTCCTCTTCTTGCTTGTGATGTTATTGAAGATGAAGGTTTAGTTAAAGCTATGATGGGAGATTTAAATGGTGCTTCATGGAGTGCTGTTGAACACGATTTAACTAGACTACCTGCTCTTAATCAGGACTCAGTACAAAGCAATGTTAATAGATTAAATGGTTTCAATAATAAGAGAATGATGAGGTTTTTCATTCAAAAATGTCCTACCAATAAAGCGAGAAATGTTGGAAATGCTAATGCTGTAAAAGATGGCGGTGACCTTATATCTCAGGCTTTTATTAACGAAAAATTTAATGTAAAAATTAATGGTCGTCCAAAGGTTTCAAGAAACGGAGCCGAATACCCTAATCAGCGTCTTTCAATGTTAGTAGACGCTTATGGAGAATGTAATTCCTATTATGCTTCTAACCGTCTTGGTGCTGACCAAGGTTCTACTATAACTAGTGGTAAACTTGATGGCGCTAAAAACGATTGGTACGGACTTTATGTTAATGATACTATTAAGGATTTTGAATTAGAAATTACTAGAAACACAAAACAAAATACAACTGCAGGTGCATTTGATCTTCCTGAATCTGATGGATACGACGTACATGTCTTTGCTGATATTAGAAAGCAGTTAGTTGTGCAAGGTGGAAAATATCAAGTCATTTATGCTTAATTAAAAATTTTATTATCTCTTATATTTATAATATGGAAACTTCTTTAATTGAACTAAAGGAGAATGCTTCTTTAAAAAACTCCGACGAACAGAATGGAGAATACTCTATTTCTCTTAAAAAAAATTTAACTTTGAATAACGGTGATGAACTTGTTATTAAAAATGTTTTTATAGATACTATCGCTTCTTCAGGTGGTTTGATAGTATTAGAAGAAGATACAACAGTTACCATGAATTTCTGTCGTGCTTTTGGTTTTAATACTGATATATTAAATGATACTACAGGAACAGCGGAAAATAAATTATTAGAACCTGATGGAGGATATAGACTAAATATAGAGCATCCTACTGCTTTAGATCAAAGACACCAACAAGCCTCAGGTGAAAGGACAGCAGCCACACCATCAAAAAGAGGAGATGGTTTTACCTATTTTCAATTAGAAGAAAAGACAGTTGCTGGTGGTAATAATTTTATTAAAGCAGTTAATATTAGATTCACTTCAGAAATAAACAGCAGAGGTTATTCAGGTCATTATGGAGGTACTGCTGTAACATTTGCTTTTAAGGGGGTAGATGGAAATGTTCAAGATATTTCAATTCAATTAGTAAATGCTGATGCTACTGAAAGTGGGAAAAGTACAACTCAAGGTATATTATCTTTTATATATGATTCTACATGGAAAGGCGATGGACGAGGCCAGATGGTTTTTAATGGAATAGAATATACTGGAACACAAGACCATTTAGAGCATCACAATTTAGCAGATGGTTTTGATTTTAGTATAGGTTCAAGTGTAGTTCCAGCAGGGGATTTTTTTAATCTCAAACAAGAAACTCTATCATTTACTATTCCTAAAGGAGCCTACGATCCAAATGATTTAGCAAGAATCATTACTGATAATTGTGTTAAAAGACCTAATAACCAATTTATTCAATTTGATACAGGTGATATTCAAGTATTTCCATTTTCTACGAAAATGTATGGAAAAGCAAATAATCAAAATGGTAGTGGAGAAATGTATTTTCTTAGTTCAGATTCACAAGTGCTATTAAATTTAACAGGTGGTGGGAATAATGTTCCAATTTGTGGCTGTAACCAATTTAGTTTTATCTTTGATGAAGAAACACGAACTTTTAAATTTGTTTCACTTCATACTCCATATTATGTGGATATATCCGCTGGAGGTCAAAGTAATTTACAAATAGGAAATAAATATTCCGTTAGAGGAAATACTTCTAATAATGTTATACAACCATTTATGGATTCAAAAAAAGGTGAAATCATTATTATGGGATTATCTGCGGTAGATGAAAATGGGGATCAAGTTAATTTTTGGTTTGAAAAATTGGGTTTAAATCCAAATATTTTAGCAGGGGGTCATCAAAATTATCAACCTTTTAAATATCAAGTTTCAGGAGGTGCTGATGTAACCGTTCAAATACCTTTAATGTCTTTAGAGCAAGGAGTTAATCAAACAGACGCTTTTTTAGGTGCTGATTCAATCATGGATAATGGGATATTTGTTCCTACTACCGCAGATTATAATAAAACAATTAATTTTGCTAATTTGATGACTACTCCTATTTTCGGATTAAAAACATTAGGACAAATAACAGATACTCAAGGATACTTTTTAATTGAAATATCAGGATATAATAATAATGTTAGAGTTGTAGGTAATAGTGATATAGGTGCTAATATATCGGCGATTGTTTCAAGATATTACGCTTCAACCGCATATACTAATGGATATGTAAGCGATGCTATACCTTATATACATAGAGGAGACCCAATCACTTTATCTAATTTTAGAATTAGAATCTTAGACCCAGGCCATTCAATATCGGCGGATATTGGAAATGATAGTTCAGTTTTCTTAAGTATCAATAGAGCAGTACCTCAACCAGTTTTAAATGATAAAAAATAATATATTATTAATTTATAATGAAAGAAATTTTAGAAACTTATAAATTACCTGAATTAAAGAAAATGGTCAGGGCAACCAATATAACTGGGTATAGTAAACTCAAAAAAGATGAATTAATTAAATTAATGATGCGACCTGAACATGCTGATAGATTCAAAAGTATTAAACCTAAATCTGCACGAGTTCCTCCTGTTGATAAATCAAAAAAAATTAAGAAAAAGGGTTTACAAAAAGGAATAGATGATTTTAAAAAAAAACAAAAATTAGATGGGTCAGTATTAAAAGAAGTTTTAGGATTAAAAGAAGAAGATGTTGAAGACTTATTTAAACCTATGCCTAAGTCGTCTAAAAAGAAAGAAGTCCCTAAAAAGAAAGAAGAACCTAAGAAAGAAACCCCTCCGCCTAAGAAGAAGAAACCTGAATTACCTATAGTAGTAAAAAAAAATAAAGAACTTAAAAAATTATTTGAGGGTAAAAGTGTTAAAACTATGAAAGTAATTTTAGAGATAACAAATGATTTGATAGAATTATTTGAAAGCGATTCCGCTAAAGATGTTATGCAAGGAAGGATACAATTAGATGAGGAAGACGATTTAGTAAAAGAAACTTTATCAATATTAGAACCACAATTATATTTAAAAAATATAAGTGCGGAAAGTGATCCAACAGGTAAGAAACAAAAACAAGAAGAGGAAAGAGAAAAATCGCCAAAGAAAAAATCCCAAGCGAAGCAGACACAAGCAAACAGTAGGTTAAAAAGTAGTTCCAATAAAAGCACATAATAAAACTAAAGCAGTACCTAAAATAGCAACACCAATTGCTAAACATAAGAATTTTATTTTTTCTCTTCTTAAAGTTCTTCTATAGTGGTAATCTGCGAATGTATCATAAAACATAATATATTTATATATATTATATGGATAAAATACCTGATAATGTGGTTAATAAAAAATTATATATTAAAGCAATGGATACAGTTTACCCAAAATATAAAAGACCAAGTCTATATCGTTCTATGGGCCTACAGAAGGAGTATATTAAATTAGGTGGAAAATATAAAGGAGATAAACCTAAAAAAGGGGGAGAAGGAAAAAAATGGTTGAGTGAGAAGTGGATACAAGTTGTACCGTTTCTTGAATCAGGTAAAAAAATAAAATGTGGAGAAGGTAAAGATTCAAAAGGTTGTCGTCCTACTGTAAGAGTAGATGCTAAAACTCCTATTACAATTTCTGAATTAATAGAGAAACATGGAAAAAGTAAATTATTAAAATTTGCTAAAAAGAAAAAAGCAAATATGGATTTAAGAGCAAATTGGAAAGAATTAAAATTTAATTAATAACTATAACTTTTTTTTAATTTCTTTTTTTGATTTTTTTTTGTTTTTTTTATTTCAAATATCTGATGTAATTTCTTTTTCGGTTTCTTTTTGTCTGGGGCATCTTTTTTAGTTATTCGTTCAATCATCTTCTTTTCTTGCGAAATATCCATTATATATATAAATAGATATTATTTCTTAATATAGTCATCTTGCATTGACTGACTGTGTAACATCTTTTTTGAAACTTCTTTTTTCTTATCATCTACATCGGCAAAATGGTGAGATATGAATACATGTCTAATTAAACTAATACCGATCTTCTTTCCAGTTTGCGAAAATACCTTATTCATATATTTAGATAATCCATTCGCCGTCATAGGTTTCTTTCTATTATTAACTAATAGATAACCTGATTCATTTACTTTGAACCATTTATTTAATATATTGTTTAATTTTTTACCAATTTTAATTTTCTTAATTCCATATTCTCCACTTGTTTTATAATTCCCCAGATGAAAGAATTTCTTTCTGGGTGATTCATCTACTATATAATTTTGATTCAATTCTTCTTTTGATAATTTAGAATAATCATTACTACATATTAATTTCATATCAGCATAGTCAGCACGAATTGGCGGATTGTCTTCAGATATTACATATAAAGACCCCACAACATATTGCTGTATTTGGTCAAATTCAGTCGGTGTTAATTTCTTTTTATTCCATAATCTCATGCGAGTTATTTCCCTACCTTGTCGTTCAATTTCCTTTATAAGTACTGGAAGTTCTACCCAGTTTTCTTCTTGACTATCACTTTTCTCTTGCTTTATTATTTTTTGATTGTATTCCTCAGATAAACCATTCATCTTATCTGTATAGAATTCTATTAAATTCTTCTTACCTTCAATTGCCTTTAGAAATACCACAATAGATGCTAAATAGGTTTTCTGGGTTGCTTTCTTTTTTGTTTGTAATGATCTCCAGATATTCCCCCCATTTTCTAGAAATTTAAGACTAGTTACTTTTTTAATTCCAACTTCTTTAGCCAACTTATTTAGATTATTTATATAAGTTTTTCGTGAAGATTCCTTAAGGTTTGGTCGTTTTTCTTTTAATAATTCATCAAGTTCCATATTGTAATCCATAGTTTTATGCTTTATTACTATATATAAAGAATTTAATTTAGTTATATTTACTCATATAAATTTAAGTTAATTTTAAAAATAATAAGAATAAGAAGTATATCATAAATAATTCTAGTGAGAGCCAGAGAGAAAAAAGGAGTAGAAAAAAAAGTCACGCAAAATCCACGCAATCCACGCAAAATCTGCCCCGATTTTCGGAAAGTCCCTTGCGAATATGTAAAAATAGAAACTATCTGAAAAGTGGGGCAAAATATGCGTGGATTGCGTGGATTTTGCGTGGATTTTGCGTGAATATTAATCGTGAATATTAATCGTGAATATTAATCGTGAATATTAATCGTGAATATTAAATCAAATTAATTAAATACTTAAGAATAAAATATTTAGTATATATAATAAATACTACAAAGATGAATATTATAGATTTTGCTGACGAACACTCTATAAAATGGTTTCCCTTGAATGTTAAGGTAACAAAAGAAGGGAAAATACCATCATATCCTAAAGAATATAATGCTAAACCAGATTTTAATGATTTCAAAAAACTAGATCAAATGCAAATATTAGAAAGACAAGAACATATAGACAAATGTGATTGTATTGCCTTAGATACAAACGAAATATATATTATTGATGTAGATTTTGAAGATGATATTGATTATGAAAAAGAATATCCAGACTCGTACAACTATGTAGAACAGTTAATTAAAGATGGAATACCTTATAAAAAGTCAAATACTAAAAAACATGGTAAACATTTCTTTATTAAATCAAAAAAAAATTGAAGGTAATAGAAGTCAATTAAAATATAAACATATTGAAATATTAACAGGTCAATGGGCATATACTCCAAAGACAAGAAGAATAAAAAATGGTAAGACAATAAATGATTATGATGTAAGTATTCATCTTGAGGAAGTTAAAAATAAGAAAAAAGTTAAAAAATTAATAAAAAAAAATATCAATAATAAAATGGAATCCTCGGAAAATGTTAATTTAAAAATTCAAAAATATGCTGATTTAATTGATATTAAATATTTAGATCAATATGATAGTTGGACTAAAATTATTTGGAGTTTAGCAAATGATTTAGAAAATAATAATTATGAAATAGCAAAAAATATTTCAACTAAAAGTGATAAATATGACGAAAAAGTATTTAATAGACTTTGGAATAAAAGCAAAGAAGGTTCAACAATGGGAACATTTTATTATTATTGTAAAATATCAAATAAACAGAAATTTTTTGAATTCAAATCTGAAGAAATAACTGACACTTTTTTTACAGAAGATAGTTTAGCAAAAATCTATTTAGATTCCAATCAAGATGATATTATTTTTAAAGATGACATTGTATATATTTTTCATAATAAATTATGGTACGAAGATAGAAAATTAAATAAATTAAAATTTTATATCTCAAAATATTTAACAGAATATTTAGGAGAAATTGGAATTCAATTATTCAAAAAAGTTATTGAATATAATTCAAATGAAAATCTCAAATTTTTAGCTCAAGGGTATAAAGATAAATTAGAACAAGTAAATAAATGTCTTGCGTCTGTTCAAACTGCAACTAAAAAAACCAAAATAGCCGAATGTATTATTCATAATCTTTCAATTATAGATTTTACAGATATTGAATTTGATATGAATGGTTATTTATTACCATTTAAAAATGATGTATATGATTTAAAAACGCATACATTTAGGAAAGCTGAAAAATATGATTATATTATTAATAATATACCTTATCATTTAGAAGATAGAGATCCAGAAAAGATTTTATTATTAGAGAATTTATTTAATAAAATATTTCCAGATGAAGAAATTAGGGAGAATTATTTTGCCTATTTAGTTACCTGTTTATATGGGGTTCATGTAGAAAAATTTGTAATTGCGAATGGAGGAGGAGGTAATGGTAAAGGTCTTATTAATGAATTAATGGAAGAAATGTTAACTAGTTCTTTTTGCTATAAATGTTCTAATGCTGTACTTCTTCAACCTCTCAAAGAAGGTATAAATACACAAGTCGCAAATATGGATAAAAAACGAATGATTATTTATTCAGAACCAGATTCAACAGTTAAAAAAATTTGTGGTTCTACTATGAAAGAATTAACTGGAGGAAAGGGAATTAGTGCTGAGAGAAAATATAGTATGAATAATAAAGTAGTATTAAAATCAACTCACATTTTAGAAACTAACAATAGACCAAAAATAGATGGAAGAATTGATGATTCATATATTAGAAGATTAGTGGATATACCATTTAAATCAACTTTTACATCTGATAAAGAAATATTAAAAGAAACAGATCGTCAAAACACATTTGAAGCAGATACAACTTATAAAACAGATGAATGGAAAGAAACATTTAAACATCAATTATTCCACTATTTAATTTCATTTTCAAAAAGTTATAAAGAAAAATATGGTTATGATTGTATAGAAAAAGTTGAAACTTGTACAGAAGTAAAACAAAGAACAAAAGAATATCTTGAAAATTCAGACGAGAAGTTTGACTGGTTTAAAAATACATACCAAAAGAAAGAAGGAAATGTAGAATCCATAAAAGATATATTTAACCATTTTAAACAATCTGAATATTATATAAATCTTCCTAAAAAAGATAAACGAAGCGAAAACTATACCAATTATATTTTATATATAAAAGAAAATGTGAATTTTAGATCTTATTATAGAGAACTAGTAGACAAGATGGTTAATGAAAAACGATTTTATAAAAGAAATGTGATAGTGGGTTGGGCGTATGAACCCATAGATCAAGAGAATGACACCGACGACGAGGGATTATAAATTATAATTTATAAAAATGATTTAAAATAAAATGATAGTATATTATATATACTAAATAAACATGCCTCGCAAAAATCCAAACAAGTCTTATTATCATTACGCAATTAAAGAATTTGATAGGGAGGGAGAAGTTATTAATATTAATTTTTATATGACCCAATATGATATCATGGAAAAGTTAGGACTAAGTCATCAAACTATTTGCAATCATCTTAGGAATGAGGGACATCGGTTTAGAAAATATAAAAATATTAAAATAGAAAAGGTTTCAGTACCAGTTTATAAAAGAGTTATTAACGATGTATTCACCCATAACTATTCAGATTCAGATATTGAATCTCTTTAAGTCCCTATTTTACTAAATATAGTCCTTAAATACCCAAAATAAACCAATTTATGCTCTATTTTGCCTATTTAAAGAATAAAAATATATTTTTATGTTCCCTTAAGTCCTTTTTAAGCATATTTTAGTTTATTTTCACTATATTTAAAGAGATATTCACCAAAGAATTTTTCTAGCATGGTAATTTGGACTAGTTTCTATATCTTTTGTGAGTTTCCCCTCCTTATTCTTTATACCTCCAGACCTTGTTAAATAATTCTTCCTTCTTTTGGGGTCAAGGTGATCTAATTCTTTCCATATACCTGTCTTATCTTTATAATGCTTATAATTTACATTTCCAAAATGTATTTTCTTACCATTAACTATTACCATTAATTTTTTATCTTTTCTTGATGATTTCTCATAATTATATTTTCCTATCTTAACCATTATTAATTATACCAAAGATATTTTAAATATAGTTTTACTTTCCGAATCCGCAGTTATTCTAACTTCTTCTCCAATAATACATGTTGATTTACACGAACAAAACAATTTAAATGCTTCAATTAATTTACGAATTGACTTCATATAGTATTAACATATTTAATATGTTTATTTGTTAGTAGATGAATTTTTAAATTTCTTTGAATATATTTCCCCCCACATTCACAGTGTTTTCTAGTTCTTTCATTTCTTGATTTTCCTTCATATTTTTGATATTTTTCCTTTTGATAATTTGGATTATCTATAATTTTCTGCTTGTACCATTCCTTATATGTTCTCTTGGGAACATTTTTATTAACACAATTATTATTTAAAATATAATATTTTTCAATTGATTGTAAATCATTTTTTGATATATTTTTCTTCATTTCCATAATGTGCATAGTTGGTTTTATTAAACCCTTGCTTTTACAAGTGTTATTTTGTTGACGATGCCTCGCAAATCTTTTCACGGGATTTATTGTTGAGCCATAGTAGCAATCACCAGTTTCTGAACATATTAATTTATAAATATATCCTATCTCAAATATTTTCTCCATTTTATTAATATTTAAAAATATTATAATATGAAAATATAAACAATATGTAAATTTTTTAATTCTTAAGTTGTCATCATTTCTCCCAACCACTAATCAGTTTATTTTTACCCTTAATTTTCTCATATATTATTAATGTATAATATATTAGAAAGTTATTCAATACCTGATTTAAAAAAAATGATAAGATCCAAAGGATTAGATGGATATTGTAAATTGAGTAAATCTCAATTAATATCTTATATGACTAACTCAAAAAATTTAGAATTATTTTCAAATATCAAAGTTAATCAAAAATCAATAAAATATAAATTTACAGATAATAAAATTGATAAATTACAAAGGCAAGTTAATCAATATCATAAGAAAAATAGATTTGTAATTACAGAAGTTAAAGAAGTAAATTTTATAAAACCAAAAATAATTAACAAAGATGAACTTTTGAATAAAATTAAAGTTCATAAAGAATTAATTCATAAATTAAAAATTGAGGAAGAAACATTAATGGTAGAATTTAAGGATGAACCTTTACCTACCAATTTTATTCTTTCTTTTGATTAGATTTATTTAAATATTTCTTTTTTTCTTCAATTTCTTTGTTTATTTCCTGTTTTATTTTGTTATTTTGTTTTTCTTCAGACCTACATAAAACCTCATTCACTATCTCATGAACTCTATCTCCCCATAGTAAAATTTGGTGTTTGAGAGAACGACATTTTGGACAAAATCTAGATATATAGCAAGTTTCATGTTCGCATAAAAGGCATACAAGCATTATATATATTTAATATATAAAAAAATAATCTACTAAATATTATAAATATGAGTTTTAGAAAAGTAACCGATTTAAATCCTGATATAGCGGTTCAAGACCAGCAAACATCACATTTGGACATAGCTAATAAACTATTACCTAATACTGTAAAAGATGGAAGTGGAATATATTATTCACCTTTATTAGATAGTGATGGAAGACTTATGATTTCAAATGATACGACACACGGAACAACTGTTCAAACCTTAGTAGATAATGTTTCATATAGTACTGGAACTCATCAAAGTAATTCTGTTGATACAAGAACATCAACAGGGAATATGACTTTAACTGGAACAATTACTGGAGGTCTAAACTCTCAAAAAATATTTATTAGAGGATCTCATGATAATACCAATTTCCAAGAATTACATTCAGTTAATGTTCCATTAGTTTTTGAAAATCCAAATTGTACCTTCTTAGTTAATTTTATGTGTGCTATGTCTTATATTCAAATTGAATATGAAAATAATGATGTATCAACTAGAACATTAAATGCGAAATTAAGTTTTAAAACTTAGTTTAATGAATTCTTAAGAATAAAACTAATAATTTTTTTGTTATAAAATAGTATATTATAATAATGAGTCATCATATTATTTCTGGAAAAGATATAACAACTGGACGAGCAGAACCAATATCCGCCGAGTTGAATGCTTTAAAAATTTATCAGGATTTTCCCTCAACTAATATTCAACATATAGTAAATTCTGTTTCAATAGCAGCTGGAGCAACTCATACAACAACTGAATTTAAATTTTTAAAAAGAACTAAAATATTAATTTTTGGAACATCTAATTTTAATAATGTTTCAATTAGTTTTGAGATTTCTCCTGAATCTTCATCACCATTTACCTTTTATGAAACCTTTGAAAATATATCAGTTAATACAGGAGCCATTTATTCTTTCGTGAATTTATATACTGATTATTTTAGATTAAAAATAACAAATAATGAAGCATCTTCTGTAACTGTTAATTTATTTGCTACTTCTAAAAATTAAAAGTTTATGAATCTAAATTAAAATCTAATCTTAATTTATAAAAATGAGTCAATATATACACGCTTTTGATGCTTCCAATAAAAGAGTAAAACCAGTCGCAGTTGATGTAGACGGACACCTTCAGGTTGATGTTGTGTCCATGACTGGAGGCGGTGATGCTACAGCGGCTAACCAAGTTACCAACCATACTAAATTAGATACTTTAGGTACTAAATTAGATACCCTAGATGGATCGGTAAATACTATTGAAGGTTGTGTTACTGCTAGTGAATTAGCAGTCGTTCATGGTGGTTTATCAGAATTAGAAAGTGCTATTAATTCCAATAAAATGGATGTAAATATCGTTTCTGATGGTGCTTCTCTAGCAACCTCCGCCAATCAGACTACTAATAATAATCTAACATCAAAAATTAGGGATTCCCTTTACGTTGACGGTGATGCTATATCATTAACAAGCGAAGGTCAACTTGTTATGGGTAGAGATAATTCAAATAACGCTCATCCTCTTCATATTACTGCTAATGGTGATTTAGAAGTTGAGATTGCTGATTTCGTTAAAGGTCAAGCAACTATGGCGAGTTCTTTCCCTGTTGTTCTTTCCAGTAATCATTCATCTATACCTGTAACTCATGGTGCTTTTACCGAAATTGAAGGTGCTATTAATTCCAACAAGATGGATGTTAATATCGTTTCTGATGGTGCTTCTTTAGCAACAAGCGCAAACCAAACCGCCATGAACGCCAACCTTTCAAATATTTTATTGGATACTTCCGCTACTAAACCAGATATGAGTCAGGTTAGTCTTGCTTCAAGTTCATTAATAACATCAGGTTCTAATACTTCTGAAATTGATATGGACGGATACAACCATTTAACTATTTATGGATCTAGTGATGTTAACTTTGGTTCATTATGTTTAGTTAGACGGTCAGCTAGCGGTGGTACTGACTTTTTAGACGGTTCAAATATGATTTCCGCTAACGACCCAACTGGAGGTTCAAATTATCATTTCGGTGCTACTTTTGAAAATGTTGGTGCAAGATATATTGCTTTCAGAAATGTTGATGCTAGTTCTCAGACTGTAACTTTATTTGTTGAAAGGTCAAGATAATTATAAATATATACATTAAATGGTTTCTGATTTAATAGTTGAAAATTTGGATATTGATTTGAATGTTGATATAACAGAGAGGGACTATTTAGAAATGGCTGAAGATTGTAAAAACAGAATAACTACAAAAAATTATACAATACAGAAATTACAAAAGAAATTAATTTTGGTATATTCTTTAGTTGAAAGATTCATGGATACAGATGACCTTGCTTTTATAGAAGAAGCAAGACTTATTTTGGATAAGGTATTAATAGAAGATATTGGAATTCAAGATATATGTTGATTTATTTTTTTATTTATTTTCTTTATATATTCTATAATATATAATGAAATTAATTAGACTTGTAAGTTCTACCAATTCAACTGATGGGATTTTAGATAATGAATTTAATCAAGATATTCAAATTGAGCAAGGTTCGCAAATTGCTTATAGATCTTTAGCGGTGGATTTAGACCCTTTAGATATAAGAGTTGATAACTCAAATAATGGAATTACTCTCCAAACCAAAATAAGTGATGGTACTACCTCTGGTTCTGCTAATATACCATTAGGAATTTTTAATACTTCAAATTCTTCTGACCTTTTAGCAAATTTAACAAAAACTTTAAATAATTCTTTAGTTGAAAAACCTTTTAATATAGGATTACAATTCCAATCAATAATTAAAAACGGTAAAACAAGAATAGAAAGTAAATTCTGTGGTAATTCAAATGTTTTAACAAAAGAGAACTTTGCTTCTCCACATGGTTCAACTTTAAATGATGCTAATGTTTCGTCTACTAATTATTCTTCCTCTGTAAGTTCAGCAACCGATGAAAATATATTTTTTTCATTTCAACAATTAGGGAAAGGTTGTGCTGTATGGAGAGCAAGATTGAGAAAATTAGATGATAATGGAGGAGCATCAAACACAAATGGTTTTGATATAGGTCTATCTGATGTTAATCCAGAAACTTGGATTACAGATGGGACTTTCTCTTTAACTAACGAACAAAAAACTTTTAATATTAAAGTTCAAAGACCCACCGATAATATTATTTTTAATGTAAGAGGAAATCCTAATCAAGATTCTGGTCTTACGCCAGAAAATTTTGCGATAGCTACTTTAACAACAAATGATATAATTGAATTTATTAAATTAGGGAAAAATCTAATTTTAAGATTATATAGAAATTCAGACGCTACTGTACAAACTATAGCTACTGTAAATCTTGATACTCAATATAGCGGAACTGGACAATTTGGAGTTAACCAGCCGTTGTATCCATACATAATTATGCACGGTATTCAAAATGATGCTAATATAGATTCTCAATATACAAGGTGTTTTTTTGACCCATTCGTATCTAATATTACCCCATCTACCGTCACTACAGTTGAAGAAATTGCTGGAGGAAACGACCATGAAGAATTAGGAGTTAAACCACCTCAAGCAAGACCAGACCAACCCAACACAAGAGGACGGATTACTTTTGAAAGCATAGTTTTAGCTGAACATCTAGGTTTTAATAATGCTTCTTACGATTCAGAAACAATTAATAATTTCCTTTTACATTCTGATAATGTTTTTAGATCTGCTCTCACATACGATAATTTAGTAATTGAACTCATGAATCTTCAAGTAGATAGTTATGATGGATTAGATAAAGGAAGAAGAAATATTATAGCCACCGTACCAACTAAAGCGGATGAAAATGGAGTTATAGTTAATGAAGCAAACAATCTCGTATTCATAGATTTAGACAACGCA
>Ga0181401_1000291_pt1 | contig 21184 bp, 21 predicted proteins | sample 24SPOviralmetaG_FD_130130 | JGI IMG/M metagenome (GOLD analysis project Ga0181401, IMG submission 130130) | Marine viral communities from the oligotrophic San Pedro Time Series (SPOT) site, San Pedro Channel, CA, USA - 24 SPOT_SRF_2011-07-20 | ecosystem: Environmental > Aquatic > Marine > Strait...
ACATGTAGGGTGATGTGCGCGGGCAGATACACGTTAACCGGCTAAGAGATTTTCCGAGACTTGAAAAATTGCCCAAAAAAAATCACCAGACTTCAAGACTACTTAGGGTATAACGAAAGGAGGTGCTAATGAATGGACAACCCACAACAAATAATAGAAACAACGGAAACCATCATAACGGATATCATAGGACACTACGGATGGATGTTTATAGCAGCCTTCGCGGTGCTGCTTTTCAAGAATGTGGTCAGTAATGTATTAGACGGACTGATCTTTATGTTTGGTCATGACTTCGATGTAGACGATATTGTTTACCTTGGAGGAGAAAAAAAGGCGCGAATCATAAGACAAACACCCACCAAAACAGTTTTTCACCTAATTGATACAGATAGAAAGTTAATAGTACCAAACACAGCCCTATATAATCTAAGAATAGAAAAGGTTTTACCAGGATCGTGTAAGGATAAAGCCAACAAAGGAGAGGAAAAATGAAAATAATGATATGGGGCTTGGCCCTTGCAGTGCTAGTGTTAGGATGTGGCCCTTGGTTGCAGTCATGTTGGGGTCTAAAAGATAAAGAGCCTAACGTAGCTTGGGATAGAATAAAGCAAATGGGAACGTTGGCTAACTTAACCTATAGTTCAGATGCAGATATACATGTAGAGTATGGGGATAAGGCTTGGATAAAGATCCTAGAAGATCAACAAGTCAAGATTGTTATGGTTACAGATGATATAACAAAGGAACATTGGCTTGGTATACGTGGTACTGCTAATACACATAACGCGCTAATGGATGCTCAATATCTAAAAGAAAAGGATCCTCAGTTGAATATACAACTTCACAAGGGGTTTCATAGGCTCGCAAAGGCCGCCTACGACGAGTTCACCCCTAGATTGAAGCCAGGCTACAAGATTTGGATTACCGGGCATTCTCTGGGTGGTGCTGGGGCTGCTATATTGGCTATGTATTATTTCCAGGAGAATCGTGCACTAGAACAGTGCATCACTTTTGGCCAACCAAAGGTCACCAACGAAAAGGGTGTAAAGAAGTTCTGGGATATGCCCTTACTTAGGATAGTTGATAATAAGGATATTGTTCCCCTTGTGCCCCCGCTTACTATAGTTTCTGCTTTGCATGGTGCTTATCGACATGCTGGTGAAGAAATCATCTTAAAGCCAAAGGGACATTGGTTATGGTTTTCTAAACATAATGCCAATCGTATGTTGTTAACTGGAACTTGGTCTAATTTGTTCCACGAATCTGTCGAAGATCACTTTATGCGCAACTACTTGGCCAAGATTAACAAAATTATCGCTCGATAACATTTTTGGGCCGACCCCCCTTCGGGGGTTTTTGGGCTAGTATCGTTTGGTTTGCCTATTTATTAGGTAGATAAAAAATAGCGCGGAAAAATTTCGCGGGCTAAAGGACGACAAAATGCAAGATTACACAATACAAAAAGGAGACTACCTTGGAAAAATCGCTAAAGATGCGAAAATTTCATTGAGAGACCTCCTAAAGATAAACCCCCAAATAAAAGATCCAAATAAAATAATGCCTGGTGATAAACTCAAACTACCTTCGTCTTATGCGCCTCCTCCAAAGTTTGATGATGAGGATGAAATTACACAAGAATCCTATGAAGACAGAATAGTTGAGTTTTTCGGACACTACATTGCCGCAAAGGTTATGGTACCGTATAGCAAAAGGGCCAAACGAACCGCCTCTGCTCTGGCAAGCGAACTCAGTAGCGAGTATCAACAAGGCAAGATGCCTGATGGTGAAGGCAGACAATTTTTTTCAGGGTTTACGATATTGAAACAATTATCAAACAGCTTGGGTGGGGAGTACGGTACCCAAAGTTCAATGGAAAGATATCTTATTAACAACGAGGTCCGACCAATTGAAGTCAAGGGATATAAAGTTTCGAGAAGTGATTATCAGTTTTTTGCAGATGCTTGGCAAAGAGTATCAATGTCAGAATATGGTTACACAGGAAAAGAAATGAGTCTAACAGGAAAGCCGATGCCATCCTCTGGTATATTCGAAAATTACTTCAAACAAAACCTAAAAGAAGAAGAAATCGATCCAGAACAGAGTTTTGACCAACCATCAACAGAAGACTTAAGGAACAATCCAATCGCCGGCTATATTATGCAAAGGTTATCTCCTTTTTTACAAGGACTGCTAGATGATATTGACGAACTCACTTCTAGAGTCGATGGACTGGAAACGGGAAATACCCAAGTGGCCAACTTTAAAGACTTAAAAGAAAACGTTGATATTTCCACATCAGACATCGAAGTGGATGAACTTGCAGATATAGTTGTTGACGAAATCAATGCTGTTTTTAATCAGCTGCCTGATGGCTCTCCTTTGAAAAATAGAGAAGTGGCTCTTGCAGCGCTGCAACAGATAAAAAACTCTTTACCAGCGATGATTCAAGGGATAAATGTTGCATGAAATATCTAATACCACTACTTTTTTTACTTTCTTGTGTTCCTGAGCAGAAAAGAAACGCTGAAATCACTACAATGTACAACGGTGTAGTCGAATTTCACGCCAATCCTCACTGGAATAGCGAGCAAGACCTTAGAGAAGCGCTCACAGACGAGCAAAGACCCGACTTTATCATCTTTTCTGCTGACTGGTGTGAGGCATGCCACGTTCTAAGAGACGTAATTGTCAGTTCTGGGTGGAGAAGTCGGGTTCTCATACTAAATATGGACCAGGGATGGGCCAGATTTCTCGCAAAGTCTTGTGATATTAGTTCTGTACCCTCAATGATCGTTACTTTTGATGATGGTGGTCCAGATTCTGGACTAATTATAGGTGCCGGAGAGATCGGCAAAGCACTTTTTGAAATATTGGAGAACAAAAAATGAAAAATATGAAGCTAATAATGGAAAATTTTCGTAAAAACATGCAGGAAGCGCAGTTTGGTGACCCTGATTTTACCCCGGGACCTAATCCTTACTTTGATTATGAAAAAAACAAACCTAAAACCAACCCAGAAAAGGATGCGATGGAAAAAAAGAAGGAAGAAATGATCAACAGCGCTGCAGCTAGGGTTGCTAAAGAGATTTTAGACTCTTTTGATGGTGAATTTGGCAATGTCTACCAGATAATGCAGCACCCCACGGCTAAAATTGATGCAAGAAAGCTTCGGGATGATAGTCAGAAGGCCCTTGGAGACGAAATTGCCGCCGCAGGTGGTGGTGCATTCTTCAAAATAACAGAAGATGACATGTTAGCAATGATTGACGCGATAAATATGTATAAAGATCCCGAACACGAAGAGCCTCTACCTTCAGACCAACAAGATAACCCTGGCTTTGCCAAAGGCGAGGGAGGAAACTACTAAATTTATGTGTATCATATGTGTTGAACTTGAAAAATCTCTGATTACTCCCAAAGAAGCACAGAGAAACCTTGAAGAGATGTCATACGAACTAGATTTAGAGCATTTTTTAGAAGTCGAAGAAAAAATTCAAGAATTTGAGAATAAAAACCACTTTATTACGTTACTATATGATGATAGCACAGTCGAATTATGCACCGAGTGTCATTGTAGTCCATGTGATTGCGATTGGGGGAGTCATGAATGAAGAAAATCTTGTTTTTTTTAATAATCTTACCTTTTCTTGCATGGGCTGACTCTCCAAAGACAAAATTCTACGATTTTGATGACCTCTTAATCAACGGTGAATACAAAAAGCCGCAAGTTCTTTATATCGACGCGGATTCTCAAGTTCGCTTCGAAAGATTATTGAAATTAAAGAAGAATCTTCTCATTCGGCTTCGCGAATCGAAAAGAGACCACTCTTTACGTTAAAATATACTAATTATAGGGTATAATATTGTTGAGGTGTACTCTAAATGTCTAAAATAACCATTGCTAACCGAAAATTTCTCGAAGAACAAGTAAAATCTTCTCTAAATGAACTTGGAGGGAAAGATCCCACAACTATTGACGGAAAAATCAAAAAAGATTCAGTATATTCCCAAGAACAACGTGGTGTTATGTTCGAAAAAGGATTGGACTCGACTCTTGACAAGCTAGGGAAAGAGTTAATCGATGTTCCTGTCCTTGTTTATAAAAAATTAGAAAGAAATATCGAGTTTGATGGTGATTTTTATAGACAATCTCTCAAGAGAGCCGCAATTAAAGCCGGCCCAGTTAGAGAGTTCTTTTCTCTGTTCGTGCCAATGAGTTCTTCGTCAACATCTATAACCAACTTTAGATATGACTTCGAGCAGCTCTTGGATGAAGATTTGTACGAAAACCACAAGGGTCTGGAAAGAATCTTAAACACCTATAAGCCGTCTGGCGATAATGACTACTTCGATAAGGTCGAGCTTTATAGAGCTTTGTTTAATTTCTTCAATGCAACAAACTCTGCAAAATTAATAATGTCTGACAGAGATAAAATCAAAAAAAATCTAAAGAATTCTGAGCTTAGTTTTGATAAATTTGCCATTTCTTTATTCAAGCAGGGCGCACCAGATGATTTTTCTCCTGTTCAATATAAGGATGTTTTCGATTTTTTGTCTCAATTAAAAGAAGAGCTTCTCGTAAAGATAAAAAATGATGAGGATATGTCTGCTGAGGCTTTAGTTTTCATGGTTGTTAGCGAGATAGATCCTCAAGGTTCTGATAACTTTGAAAAATATAAAAAAGAAGTGTTCTCTAAACTTAAAAAAGATCCCGACCTTAATCCGTGGAACATAGTTCGAGGCATAGGACAAGCAAGTCTTGGAGTTGCTCTAGAAAATAAAATTTCAAAAAGGCCACTTACCTTTTGGAGATCATTGTTTATCGGGTTTGCATCTTCAATGGTACTTGATTGGGCAGACAGCAACCTTAGAGGGGGTATGATACCTACAACAAAGGGTGAAATAGACGAAATAAAGAAATTTCTAAAGGAAGCCGAAGATGACATAGTGAGTGCGGGTAAGAAGGGTGGCGCCTCACCGCAAGAGGAAGAACAAATAAGAAGCTCAATTCTAAAAGCAGTAAGCATAGTTAGAGAACAGTTTATAGAAAGTATGGAATCTGAATCTTTAATGATGTCATTTGAAGATAAAATAGGCGCGTTTGAACAAGTATCTGTTATGCTCGAAAGGGCAAACTCATATTTTGATCCCTCTAACTTTTCAATTACGAAAGATAATTGGAAAGAACAAGCGAGAAACATACATTATTTTAGAAACGCCCTCATAGAAACCTATGAATTATATAAAACCTCTCTTAGCCAATTTAGCCCTTTAGAAGAGCAAGTAACCGAATGTATTCATAATGTTTCAAATATCGATGTTGAATATAGAGTTCCCACCGAAAAAGAACTTAAAAGTATCAACGAAAATACAGCGAAAACAATTGAAATTAAAGGCATTACATTTGCTCAGAGAGAATTGACAGACTCCAGGCTTAATGAAGACGATATCAAAGCCTTAATTGAAATATATGGCATAACGGCAGACAACATTTTTACCAAATTTCAAAAATTTCAAAAATTTGGAGACTTTGTTGGGCAATCTTTAGCAAGAGGAAATAGAAGTTTAGGCAAATTCAGATCTGATTTTAGGAGAGAAATAGAAAACCTGAGGCGACCATATTTGGATTCACCAGCGAAAGATGAAAAGAACAGATTTCTGAGCAAAAACTATGGACAACAGGGTCTGTACTGTGAGGTACCTGGTCGTGGCGGTATTACCAGAGACATTCAGCAACTTTGTGCCATATACTGCCCTCTTCTCAGATTTGAAAACCGCAGTGATGTGAATCAGTACTTTGGGTATGAAGCCAATGAAAGCCAAACCGTTGGCAAGACCTTATACAGTCTCTCTTTGGACTCCAAGAGCCCGCTTTACAAACAGGGGGTTAAAATTAGAAAAGGCAAGATGTCCCCGGCGCCGTTTGGTAACACAATCGGTCAACAGAACGCTGTTTGGATCGGGAGAATTCAAAAAAAACACAATTCGAAAAAAGTTTTAGACAAGGCCATGGATGGATTGGTCAAAACGAAGAACAACAGAGGAAATCTAATGCTTATCTTAGCTATACACGACCTCTGCTGGAAAGTTGTCAACGCAGTATACGACGCAGGTGTAAAGGCCGATAGACAAATTTTGAGAAAACTTAAGTTAGGCAGACCAAGTAGGAAACTTGCACATGTAGCGATGAAGTTTTTCTTTACCTGGGCGGAGATGGATTACTTTATCGCGCAGAATGGTGTAAGTTTTTTTAGATCAAAGCACATTTTTAAATAACAAAAGGACACAAATAACAATGAGTAAAGAAAAAATGAAACTTTTAACTGAACAGAACACACTCAGTGTGATGACAGAGCCGCCGGCTGAACTAGAAACATATTTACGAGAAAATGGGTACTCTTCAGAGTGTGCAGAAGTTTTTAAAAACTATTGGCCACAGGTCATTACTGTTGCTGCTGGTTCTGCCGCGGTTGCGTATTTATCTAAAGAGGCTTTATACTTGAAATGGGATAAGTTAACTTTTGGTGGCCTGCCAATGAAGCTAGCCGGAAAACTCCTCCCTATCCTCCCTAAAAATAAAGTCTCTCAGATTAAAAAGATCTTTAATACAGATAAGATTAAAAAATTGCCATCGGCCAGCAAGACAAAAATCTTTTTTGCTCTTGCTGTGACCGGTTTTCTTGGATATTCACTTCAGGACACATATCAAAAAGTTGTCGACACTGAGACTAAAGATGCTTTGGGTGATACAATTAAAGATGTACTTGGCGTACCGTTTGGTGTTATAATGGCCGGTTATGACCGATTGGGCACCTCCATTACAAATTCTAGTGTAGGTAAGGGACTTGGTTTACAAGGAAACGAATGTGCGCCAATGATTTATCAATTAATTGGAGCGGCTGCGGGCGCGGCAAGCTTGTGGAAAGCTAGACCGGTCAGACCAATCAAGTTTGTTGGAGATGTCGTATGGAATCTTTTTACGAAAAGCGCATCGAAAGCAAATAACGAAATAAGGGATTATGTGAGTGAAAGCATAACGAAACATCTATCGAATAGAGGAGCCAAACTACCTTCTGAAATAAAGAAATTTTTTGAAAATCTACCTTTAAATACGTCGAGATACTCCGAGGAAACAAAAAAACAGACTATATATGCATACCGTGTGGTTGACCCTGAGGGGAACCACTTGGATGAAGCTGAGGATATTATCGAGTTAATTTGGAAGGATGGAATATACCAACAAGACAAAGTCACAAAAGCTTTGGGTGAGGATGCCTCTAAAAGGCTGAATCGCTCAGGAGATGATGTGATCGAAACCGCAACAAAGGTTGAGCAAATGGGGTTCAAATTTGATGATGGTCCTATTAAGTTGCCGGCTCCGAAACCCGATGCCGTGCCGGACATCATTAAGCAGTCTGATCAAGCGTTTAAGTCCGGTAACATAAAACAAGGAATCAAAAGCTTGGATCAAGTGGCTAATTTTTATCGAGATCAGGGTCTTTTAGACGATGCTATGGCGGGTCAAAAAGCTCTGGCGATAATCGAAGAAACAAGAGATGAATTTCCTGACGCGACTGACTTTGAAGTTATGAGGATCTTGATAAGCAGATCTGCAGAGGTATTTTCAGAGATCGGAGTTAATGTCATACAGACGCCGGCATTAGTTGCTAAGATTGGCAAGGGACAATTGGATGTATCTGACGAGGTAATCGAATCTATTATAGAGAAAGAAGTTGATGACATTATATTTTATTCAACCTCAAATCTTCCTGATGTGGTTAGTGATCAGATTCCAGATATGAGAGAGCAAACAGTAGATGCGACCATGGGACTGTTTCAAACCATGAAGGGCAAAGTATCGAAAAAAGCCGCGACAAAGATAGCTATTGGTGCTGCGGCCGTACTTTTGACAACTGGTGAGATTTTTTCAAGAAATAAAAACAAGCCTACGGGGTCACCGTATTACTATGAAGATGACTCTGTATATTCAATTTTAAACGGTATCACTGGACAAAGTAAATACAAAGAATTTAGAGATAGCGTACTGGGAAACCAAGAAGCCTTAAGTGAGTTCAACCAACTTGCTTTTAATACAGAAGACCCATATATAGAACGTTATTTAAAAGAACTCGCCGCGGAAGAAGTTGAAACTCAAGACATAGAGGAGAAAGTGGACGAAGTCTTGAGAGGCTACGGAGACGTAGTGTTGGAAGTTTTCATAAAAAACCAAGGCCCGTTAACTAATCAAACCATGTTGCAAATATTTGGCACAACTGATAATATAACTACGAATAAAAGATATGCGAATCAGAGAATGATGTTTGAAATATTCTTATTTAACGACGTGATTGCTAATAAGTTAAAATCTTATTACAAGAAAGTAGCCCCATCAGCCGGAACAGGAAAGAGGTTGCTAAATCTGAAGAAAATTTTCAGCCCAAGACGCGCGTATTATACCGCGGCAATGGAGAAAATTCAAAACTTAGACAAATATTACGCGAATGACAACAGAAAATTACGCGATAAAAACAAATCAACTAACGAGGTGAAACAAATGAGCAAAAAAGATATAAGACAATTCGTTGCGGAAGTGCTTAACGAAAATTCCGGACAAGGATATGGAAAATATCCATATCATTCAAACGAATACACAGAAGAAGAGCCTGATCAAGACTATAGCGTTGAGTGGACGTCTCTAGTAGATGAGGTTTGCGGATCCAAAAGAAAAAACGTGGATGGTGACCCTAATACAGTCGAGGACCTAGCAGTTGAAGTTGCAAAGATTTTGGTAAAAGACTCTGATTTATTTAGGGACGTACTTGAAATGGCTGGTGCCAATAAATCCATTGGCGTAGAGATAATGAGTCAAATAAAGAAATCTAAAGAAAAGAAAAGCCTTAACAAAAAAATGAATGTGTAGTAATTTAATTTAATGGAACATATAGTCAAGAAAAACTGGATCACTGGAAGCAATAAGCAGATAGACTTCTATGAACTCCTTCGCTTGACTAGAGAATACATTAAAAAAGGATCTAGAGTGTTTATCGGATCCGACTCATTCATATCCAGAGAGGCAGTCTGTTTTTCTTCAGCTGTTTGCTTGTATGGTGGAGAGTACGGAGGAAGATATTTTTTCTATAAAGATTTTGTGCCAAAACCTCAATATTCACAACTCGTAGCTAGAATTACAGAGGAAACTCGTAGATCTGTCGAGATTGCTTGCCTCTTTATGGACGAATACAACATTGATCCCCAAAACATAGAGCTTCACCTTGATGTAAGCCCATTTGGGGCAAATAATGGTACCTCTAAGTACTCCGACATGCTAAAGGGATACGTACAGGGCTTTGGCGTTGACTATCGCCTTAAACCGGACGCATGGGCCTCTCAAACAATAGCGGATAAACATTCAAAATGAGAAAAATAGAAGAATCAAAACAATTTTACCAGCAAGTGTATTCATTGTCCATGGAAGACATGATGGATATCTGGATTGAAACATTTCATCCTTTCGGTGTAGTGCTTGTTATTTGGGATGCGGGTAATCACTTCAAAGTCCTGCAGGAGTGTGGTGTCTTGGTTAGTAAAATGAACGCGTGGAACAGCAAAGTGCTAACAGTAGAACTTGCAAAGATTCAGGACGCGTTTGAATTGATGGACAACATAGAATCTTCGGGATATAAACCAGTCATGCACATTTATGATACTGGAAAATTAGTTTTGGATAATATAGAGCCTTGAAAAACTATTTAGTTACGGTCCGGAGACAAAATGATAAGAGTAAAGATAGTGCCAAATGATATAAAGACTGTTGCAAAGGTTGTTCTGATAGACAAAGATGATAGGATCCTTATGCTTAAAAGGTCTGACTATGTAGATAAATTCGCCGGAGAGTGGGATCTACCAGGGGGACATTTAAAGAAAAATGAGAGCCTGTTTGATGGTCTTTGTAGAGAAGTCAAGGAGGAAACCGGCCTATCAGTCGAAAATCCAAAAATAATAGAAATACAGTCCAATATGCACTTTTTTTACGCGAATTATACCCCTAAAGCAATTGAATTGAGTCATGAACACACTGATTTCAAGTTTTTTGACAAAAAAAGCCTAGATGAAGGTGAGAAATTTCAAAAAATTGCCCTTAAAGCCTTGGAGATGAACAATGATTAAACTTTCAATAAAAAAAGATGACTTTGAATTTAACACTGGTTTGCTTAGACCTAAAGACAATCTATACCCTAAGTTCTGGAATAAAAACACTCTAAACCCCATCGTCTCAAGAAAATTGATGAAAATAGCAGATGATGTGATTAAATCTCTAAAGTTAGGCGTAGATGTGGAAGATGTTATCATCACTGGGTCTATAGCCTCTTACAATTGGCATGAATTGTCCGACATTGATTTACACATCATGTTAGACTTTGAAAAAATCGATGAAAACTTTGATTTAGTAAAGAGGATGCTGGATCAGATAAGAATTAACTGGAATAAGAAACACAATATCCTTATCGATGACAAGGAAGTTGAAATTTACTTTCAACACTACACTGAACCTCACGAGGCGAACGGGATATGGTCTCTTCAGCTTGATAAGTGGCTTACGGCGCCCGTAAAACTAAATCCAGAAATTGATATAGCGACCACAGAGAAAAAAGCAGAAGCTATAGCTAGACAGATTGAGCACCTATTCGAAATGTTTAAAGAAAGAAAATTTAAAGAGTCCTATGAATATGCAGGTAAAGTAAAAGTTAAGATTGCAAGAATGAGACAATTAGGACTATCAGATCAGGGCATATATTCCCCAGAAAATTTGGCATTCAAAATGCTGAGAAACTCCGGGTATCTTGAAAAATTATCCGCCCTTAAGATAGAGGCTTACGACAGGATGATGTCGCTAGCAATAAAGAGTAGCACCATTGATGAAAACCACGCGTGGAGAAACTATATAAACCAGGAGAAGCAAAGATGACGATTGAACAATTATTGAAAGAAATTAAAGACTATTTTAGAAACCAACAGGACGAGGACTATCTCGCGTTTGATGATCACCCTTTAGCAGACGTAGAATCTTTGATGGACCCGGACAAGCCGGCTCCATGGGACCACTTAGCGAATGATGAGGATGACGGAGATATCGATATAGACGTCGAGGGGCAATAAATGAGTTTTTTTGATTGGATGAATATGAATATGATAGTAGATATAGCGTTTTTAGTTTTCGCAGTAGCGGTGGTTTGGAAACTCAGAAAGGTACAGAGTGAAATTTTAGAACTCAGGTCCGATCTTGATATAACTATGAAAAATCCACAATCAGCAAGAAGGTTGTTAAAAGAAAGAGAACAATAGAGTATTATATATCAGTAGTCACAGAAAGGACACTAAATGATTGCTGATGTAGTAGTAGATCTCCAGTACGGAGACTGCGGGAAAGGAAAAATAGCGCATGCGCTCTGTAGAGAAAATAAATATACTCATGTTATTAGATATAATGGCGGCTGCAACGCTGGTCATACCATTTATCATAATGGTAAAAAATTTGTAACACACCATATCCCCTGTGGTGTGTTTTTTGGAATCAAATCAATTATCGGTCCTGGCTGTGTTGTTCATGTCGATACATTTTTAAAAGAAATTGAAGAACTAGAGGCCGAAGGTATACCTGCTAAGAAACTAGTTCATGTCGCTACGAATGCGCATCTTATTACAGACTTCCATAGAGCAGAAGATGGTAAGGACGAGACTATTGGAACCACAAAGAGGGGTAATGGTCCCGCTTATAGGGATAAGTACGGCAGAAAGGGTGTTAGAGCCATGGATGACCCTAGATTACAACCTTATATCATCAGCATGTATCACGAATTATACGAAAACGAGGATTACAATAATATTGAAATACTCTTCGAGGGCGCACAAGGGTTCGGATTAGATATCGACTGGGGTGATTATCCTTATGTCACCTCTTCACATTGTACTGTCGGATCTGCGCTCTTGAACGGTGTTCCTGCTAAAGCAGTTAGAGACGTTTGGGGCGTTGCAAAGATTTATGAAACTTATGTTGGTGCGAAGAAATTTGAAGGTCCCGATGAGATATTTGATACGATTCGAGAAATAGGCCAAGAGTTTGGGGCGACAACGGGAAGACCAAGGCAAATAAACTGGCTAGATTACGACATGCTCAAAATGGCTACTAGGGTCAATGGGTGCACAAAAGTAGTTTTCAATAAAATGGACGTCTTAGAAGGGTTAAATTCGTGGTGTCTTTATGACGGGCCGAACCTTTATCAGTTCGAGACTAGAGAAGACATAGAAATGTGGCTTTCTGGAAAATTAGAATTAGAAGTAAGTGATGACATAGACATTATGTTTTCGGGTGATAAAGAGCACATTTAATCTACTTATTTTATGGCCATAAACTACATCGACAATGATTACACTATAAATCTAAATTCAAAAACTTTAAGTCAAGGAAGAGAAGTTGCAAAGATAACTTATTCTATAAGCTCTTCCATTACTTCCTCTCAGCAAATCTCTTCTTCTACTTTAAATTTCGCAACGCAATCTGTAAACACTTATACAGAAGACACGGATGAAAGTGGTGAAGCATATGTTTTCTTTGGTAAATCAGTCTTTATTGTTAACTCTAGAAAGATTTTGATTGGAGCGCCAAACAAAAACCACACAGGATATACAGCCGGCGGGGACGTAGGTTCGGTGTTTGAATTTGTGAGAACTGACGATGTTTATGATGCAGATGGAAGCGAGTGGGTCCAAACGGCTGAGATCTCGGCTAGCGACATGGACACAATGAAGCCCGGAACTCATATTATGCATTTTGGGGGAACCCTAGCAGCATATGGGTCTTATATGGTTGCTGGTGCACCCGAGCGTTCCGGACCTTCAGGAAGTTATGTAGGTACCTGTGGTGCTGTATATGTTTTCAACAGTTCTTCCGGCGGATACATACAAGAAGCTTTTTTCCAGCCTATAATTACTTCATCAACGAGATTTGGCCAAGTTCTTACAATGGATTCTCAATCCAATCGTTTTGTAGTGGGTATACCTTATCGCGAAGAAGTTTACATATACAACTCAAGTAGTGTTGGGTGGGCACAAGAGAGAATATTAACCTCAAGTTTAGTGAACACAAGCGCCAAATTCGGAACATCGGTAGCACTATCTGGTGCTTATCTTGCCGTTGGTGGTCCCGTAGAGAGTGTTGGTACTGGTGGCAGTACAATCTCAGGCGCCGGAAAAGTTTCCTTGTTTAAAAGTTCTAGTGTTTCTGGGTGGTCGGAAATAGGGCAAATATCCTCATCGGCGCCGAGTAATAATGGATTCTATGGTAGGTCTCTTTCTATGTTTTCCGAAAATAGGATTGTAGTTGGTGAAGAGTTTGGAGAGGTAAGTGCTAGTGCGACGGGCTCTGCCGAAGTGCTGATGTTTAATGACTCCGGAGAGAAAACTTTGTTACAAACATTAGCAAACCCTAGGGTCAACAATCTGGGTCGGTTTGGTAGATACGTATCCGCTTATAACGACGGAGAATACATTGCTGTCTCTAGGCCAGTGTCCGAAGATGGCGGTACAGATTCTAGTTCCAACGAGGGCAACAGAGCTGTATTTGTATACAAGAGCGGATCTGGTGGGACATGGACCCTTTCAAATACTTTGACGAGAGATACCTCTCTAGCCACGTATTATTCAGGTATAGGCAAATGGATCTATACTTTGGACAGCAGTGTTAATGCTGTAAATAAGTGGGATTCAAAACTTCACATAAAAGATGGACTAGTTTTGCACGGTATAGATGGCGCGCCAGATAGTAATTTTAGAGACCTTGATAACACAGGTTTGTATAACTATGGTTTTGGAGAGTTTAGGGCTTGGAGGACGTACGTGTCTTCTTCAACCGTAACTGTTACATCCAGTGTTGATACGACTGTTTCATCCTCTGGTCCTGGTGATTTTGTGCCTTTTAGATTTCATTCTCCTGGCCCGATGAACATTAGAGGCCAATCTTCCTCGAAATCGTACAAAACTTTTCTCGGAGAACAAAAATCTTAAAACTATTTATCGTTAGAGGTTTCTACACGTAATGATCGATCAACTTAAGCCACTTATAGGTAAATTAACAGTTTTCGCCAAAGATAGGATGGGCTTTCAACATCCGCCTAGACTATTTTTAAAGAGCGATTCCAACAACTCAAAGAAGATGCTGGGTAAGACTGCTTACTATGACCCTCAAGAGAAAGCTGTTACCCTCTTTACTCACAACCGTCACCCGAAAGACATACTTCGCTCTTATGCTCATGAGTTAGTTCATCACACTCAAAATTTGAGAGGTGATCTATCCCCTGAAAAGTGCGGAGAAATGGGTGATGGGTATGCGCAAACGAACGGCCACATGAGAGAGATGGAGAGAGAAGCATACGAAAAAGGAAACATGTGTTTTAGAGATTGGGAAGATACGCTCAACGATAAAGATATTCACGTAATCATAAAAATTGCAGAGTCAAAAAATTTAAAGGAGAACAAATCAATGACCACCAAAATAACAAAAGAGTTTCTTAAGGAAGCTATAACAAAACTTTTAAAAGAAGAGGACTTCATGTCTGGCGCCATGTCGAAAGTAAGTAAATCCGGTATGTCCGACGAAGAATACGTCAAATACGCTGAGAGGAATAAAGCACTCAAAGGAACCGATCGGTACAAAAATATTATGGCTAAAAAGAAAGATGAGCCAAAGAAAATGTCCGGGCCAGAAGCCTTTGCGAAAATGGCTAGAGAAATTGGAGCGCTTGATGAGGATGAGGGCCTCGAAGTTGTAGACGGTGTACCCGTCGGTCCTGAAATGGAGCCTGATCTTGAAATCAAACCTACACTGAAGGATTTGATAAAGATGCTTGAAGAAGAAGAAATGATTACTATGATGGACGCAATTGCCAAACTCAAAGCAGAACTCGAAGCTATGGAACTGCAAGCCGGGCAGCCTGACGAACCAGAAGTCAATGAGGGGTCATGCGGTAAGCGTGATTCTGAATGTGTCGACGAAAGTTGCCCAACTCATGGAAAGACGATTAAGGAAGAGGAAGAAGAACTCGAAGAGGCCTCTCAGGAGGAGTTCGCTAAAAACAGACCTCCTTATGACGAAGCAACTGCGGCAGATAGAGCTGGTGATGATGGAAAACCAAAAAAAGAATCTAAGATTCAAACACCAGAACAAGAGAACACTCTTTATGAACAAAGGTTTGCTCCAAAAAACAACAGATTATTCGAGAAACTTGTGAAACAATGGACCAAATAAATGGTATAATATAGGATAAATTATGGAAAACAAACTGCTTTTAGAAGGTGGCGTAGGTGGCCACATGAATCACCCCTATGACAATGACGAGCTTACCTTTGGGCAACTAAAGGATTTGCTTCGATCAGCAGTCGCCGGAGAACTTCGTGGAACCGAAAAGACGGATGGTCAGAACCTCTTCATCTCCTTTGACTTTGACTCTCAAAAAGCAAAGGCTATCAGGAACAAAACACAAATAAAAGCAGGTGGCTTGAACCCGGAGCAGTTAGATGATTTCTTTTCCGAGCATCCAGCACAGGCACTAAGGTATTCTTTTGTGGAAGCCTTGCAGACATTTGAAAATTTTGTAAAACAACTTCCTAAGAAGAGTCAATTAGAGATTTTCGGACCAGATGGCGATGTCTACTTCAACACAGAAGTGATGAACCCAGGTACCCCGGGGTTTGAGAAGGGTGATCCTCGTGGGCAAGGTACTCAAAATGTTGTTCCTTATGACAAAAAGACACTTCTTATTCATGGTGTGGGTCATGCACAGTTAGACCAAAAGACTGGAAATGCAACTGGTGCTAGTGTTTCTTCTAATTATCGAGCGCTTGAAATGGTGCTAAAAGGAAAACAGACAAGTGACTCTGCGCTGTTTTCAATTGAGACTCACCCAACTAGAGAGCTTGCTCCTAGCGGATTGAACAAAGCAAACAAAATACTCCCCAGAACTCTTGATGCTATAGACAATGTAATGAATGACGCCGGTGCAACGGAGGAAACCACGCTTGTAAGCTTTGTTGTGGAACAAGCAAAGGCAGATGTCAACTCTGCGGCGCCGGGCCTTTCAGAAGAGAGAATTGAGTCCTTTGCGTTAAAGTTTTTAAACTTATGTAGAAGCGTTGATGGTCAAAGGTATTTTCGATGCAACGACAAGAAGAACAAAAGCAATCTAGAGCCGAATCCAAATATCAGGGAGTTGTTAGCAGGATTATCTGGAGATGAGATTGAAGATCTCAAAAGCTTAAAAGAAAGAATGAAAGAAGGTCAATATAGAAGACCAATTGCTCTTGCTTTAGCTGAATTTACAAATTCCATTCTTGACGGGTTTGATTCTGCTTTTATATCCGATAATGAAAAGCAAACAAACATTCTCCGGGGTCAGGTTAAGAAAGTTATGCGGCAAATTGCCAAATCTGATAACGAGGCCGCCAAAGAGGGACTTAGATTAGAATTAGAAAAACTTAAAAACATTGAGAATGTAAACACGCCAACTGAGGGATTTGTTTTCAAATATAATGGTGACGTATACAAGTTTACAGGAGCTTTCGCACCAGTAAACCAAATATTAGGTATGCCAAAGTTCAATAGGTATGGTGAAATAACTCCTATGGAGACCATAGCTGTCTTTCCTGGTTCTTTTAAGCCCCCACATAGGGGACACTTAGAAGTTATAAAAGCAATCTCTCAGAACGCCGATAAGACACTTGTAATTGTATCTAGACCAACGCAAAATCAAAGAACACTTCCTTTATCTGGAAAAGTTATTGGATCAACAGAGGCTATAAACCTTATGAGGGCGATGCTTGAGGGCACTGGTCTTGAAGACAAAGTCGAGGTGATATCAGGAGTAGATGCATCTCCAATGATGACTACAATAAAATACGTGACGTTTCCGGCTGATCCAGAGAATCCTCTTATAGCCCCAAACAATGCAGAGGTTATTCTTGGTGTTGGAGAAAAAGGTGATGATGCTAAACGATACGCTGGGTTGCCTGAAAAAGTCTCTCAAGAAAGGCCAGACATAGATCTTGAGACTACACCGACGCCGGCGGCTGCTCATAGTGAAGAGTATATTGGACTTCTTCAAAGTGAAGAGTATGCAGATATTTTAGAGAAGATTCCAAGCCAAACTTCTGGCGCTGGTATTGAATTGTTTCATGCATCCGATATGAGGTTTCTTATGGATCTCTCCGCTCAAGACTTGAGGGCAGAAAACCTTCTGGCTGACTTTGTTGGCGGTATACAGAAAGTACCTGGAGTTTTGTCGGCTATCGGAATCGTTCCATCATCCGAAACAACAGATACCCCAGAAGAGGATCAGGTTGAGGAGCCAGAATTAAATCCAGAAGAATTAGACGATCTTGCAGAAATCATCTTTCAAGAGACCCAAAAGGTACTTGAGGGCTTTAAAGCACAAAGGGCGCCGAAAGCTAAGAAAGCTAGTGGAAAGTTTCAAAAGTCCATGAAGTCCCGGCTTGCAAAAGCTCATAGGGCCTATTTAGACATGGGTAGAAAAGACCTGACTAAGCATGGTGGAGGGTTTCATCTTGATAGACCAAAGAACGTGTCAAATTCTTTTCTCGCAGAAGAAGAAATAGAAGAAATGTCTTCGATGGGAGGTGGAGCAGTAGCAGGATATGCAACATCAATTGGATCACAAAACAAAACATTTAAAAGGGATGACAAAAATATGAAAAAAGAAGAAAATAAATTAAGAAGAAAGATTAAAATTGGACTTAAGGAGTTTTTCAGAGCCAAAGCAAAAGCTCATGAAGAAACAGTTGCATCTATCTTAGAAGAACATCAACTGAGAATGCAACTTAGAGATATTATCCTGGAACAGTCACTAAACGAGACTGAGGATCCTACGGCTGATGTGCATGATAATACGGGGATCAACACTTTAAAAGATTTACTCAAAAACACTAATGTTTTAGCAACTTTAAGAGAAACATATAAAACTCTAACTACAGATATCAATCAAAAGAAATCGTTCCGTGCACACATTATAAAGTGGGTTGAAGACACACTGGCTCCAGTTAAATTAAACGATACTGACAGAGGGTCAAATATTTCAGAGGAGGTTGATGTTGATATTGAAGGTGTCAATGACGAGATGTTTATCGATGCATCGGACGGCTCAGAAAAAGACCTACCCAACACACCTCAAGAAGATGAGGGTTTAAGTACCATTTCTGGATCTGACACAACAGGACGTAATAAAGCTGAAAGAATATATCCAAACATTGAAAAATCAATTGTTGACTATTATGCAGAGCTTGACAATCCTGAAGATCAGGAAATGTTTTATGATTATTTAATTGCTAATTTGAAGCTATATTTCGACAAGTGGGAGGGAGAAATGTCAACCTCCGTTGAAGAACCTACCAATGATGAATATGAATCATCAAAGCAGGCAGTTTAAACTTTTTACTTGAATATCTTAATGTCATGTGATACCCTGGGTAGGATGGTTGGCAAAACAGCAATAAAAGATAATTCATTAAAAAGTACTAAGTTCTTCTCAGAAAATAGAAATTATAATTTAAAAAATAAACTATTAAAAGAAAAGAAAATAGATAAACCTTTCTTAGAAAAACTAAGATTTATAACTCTAGAAGATTTAATAACCTTAAAGTTATTAGTCAGTACAGAAGCTCTTAAGGGTAAACTTTATAATTTTCCATTTTTAAAATATAGTTCTGATATTTGTAAAGAGGCAATTGTTCGTTTTGCACTATCCGTATCTAACAATAGGAAAGAAGCTTCATTGCTAATGGGTATGAAAAAATCTGATTTTATTAGTTATATAAGAGAGTATAACTTATTAGAGGGGAACAATAATGATAGTAAATCAAAATAGAGTTAATAAGCCTTGGGGACATGAAATAATTTGGTCCAAGTGCGACAAGTTTGTAGGAAAGATACTTTGCATTAACAACGGCCACAAACTTTCTAGGCAGTATCATGAACAAAAAGAGGAAACTATATTTGTTTTAACTGGGACTCTCTCATTAGAGATCGGAATTCCTGGCCAGGCCTTTGAAAAGATTGATTTGAAGAAAGGCCAGTCTTTTCATATTACCCCAAATACAATTCACAGATTCTGCGCGCAGTATGGCGATGTGGAGTTGGCAGAAGTAAGTACACCTGAATTAGAGGACGTTGTAAGGATAGAAGATGATTACAATCGAAAAAACTAATTAAGATAAGGAGGTGAATACTATGAGTGATACACAAACATGTAAATGCTGCAAGTGCTGCAAGTGCGAATGCTGCGCTGAGGGCAGCTGCAAGTAAACACAACTTTATACCGCCTCTTCGGGGGCGGTATGCTACTTATATTAGACAGGAGACAATAATATGCCAAAATTTAATGGACAAAACAAAAAGAGAATCGACCCTCGTTATTTTTTAAACGAGACAACAAATAGAGATTTAGACGAGAGCGCTGAACGTATAGGTATCGATGCATCTTTTGAAAATTTAAGATCAGATTTACTTGATATGACGGACGAACCGTTAGAGGATAACCAGAGGAGTATAGTGGATACTCTGCTTAAACAATTAGATAAATATAAGTGCGGCAGGGTACAGGTTGACCATTCAGTCCCATCTTTAAACCCACAAGATATTCAACAGCTAGCCTCCCTTGCCGGTCATAATCTTCCTAGATTTTTTGAAATAGCTGCAATGCTGGCTAAAGCAGATAATCCAAGTACAGATTCTGATAACGATGGGATCCCGGATGAAAAAGAGTTAGCACTCGTTGATAAAGGTGAGATCTAAGGGGGCGTACAGGTTTCGACAGGGTAAGGAAAATAATGTGTGCAAGGATGTGTGGGTAGGCACAGTAAAAATACCCAAAAAAATAAACGCAAACGATGACGTTGAAAACTTCGAGGAATATGCGATTGCCGCATAACCCTTGAGGAGGTTCCCAAATACCTCTTTAATCCAACATTTGGACTTGTTACTTTATATTATTATATATTTGCTACTTAATGGCTGTCTAGGGCCAGAACTAGACTAACCTTGTGAACGACATATTGTTCGAGATGCTTTGGACGGGGGTTCGACTCCCCCCGCCTCTACCACCTTTTCTCTTTCTTGGGACTATTTATAAACATGAAACTTATAATGGAAAATTGGAGAAACCATAAGAAAGAACTTTTAGTCGAGCTTCCGCTTACCGATCCAGACATCGCGTACCTGGCCGGTGCAACAGATAACCAAGACGCATTGAAGAGGTCAAAAGCAGCAATAGACGTATACACTGGAAATATAGACCCTAAATTTGTTTCTGTTGTTGTGCATATAGCTAAAAACTCTGCAAATATAGCTGCGATGCTTCTAGACCCGACTGGCCAGTTTAGCGGATATAATTTTGATACCGGAGAGGTAACTACTTCTGTAGAAATCTTAGACCAAGAAGTTAACTCTTTTAATAAAAAGCCTAGCTTAGCAGGCGCGGGAGCTGTAGCGTTGGCTAGCCTAGCAATGATTCCCCTACTCGGAGGCCTAGGCAAGTTAAGTAAAATTTCAAAGGTCTCCAAAACAACTAATCTCAACGGAAGAGTTCAGACAATCTTATCAGACGCCCAAAAAGTATCCAAAGAACTTAAGGCTAGCAAAGATAGTAATTTGCTAAAAAAAGCAGACGAAATAGATGGAACAATAGAGAAGGTGAAAATGCCTCAAGCTTCTCGCTTAGGAAGTTATATATCAGGAATTCAAAAACAGATAAATAAAAAAGTATTATCAACTATTCGCAAAGGCAGCTTCAAAGTTGGACAAACAAGAACTTATAAAGTGCCAAAACCTAAAAATTCAAAACTTGAGTTAGATGAAATAAGTGTAGAAATACTGCCAATGTCCCCTCAGCAAATTACCGGTAACAGAAAGGTGGTGTCAGGAGCAGACTACGGTGCTGATGCACTTGGTAGTGGAAAAGGAGTTGGCGGTGATGTGGACATCAAGATATATGTACATCCTAGATTTATTAAAGATGGCGTCGTAAGCAAACAGGTTTTGGGAGATGTACATAGAGAGTTGAACAAAACTGGTTTTCATGAAATGGTTCATGCTAGGCAAGCAAAAAGGAACCTAAAAGGGTCA